>ENA-OXQY01000045-OXQY01000045.1-human-gut-metagenome-genome-assembly--contig:-NODE-45-length-46489-cov-9.519835_pt1 | contig 46489 bp, 42 predicted proteins | sample MGYA00249588_ERZ652575 | MGnify/ENA primary metagenome ERZ652575 (study PRJEB26925, sample SAMN05826562) | human gut metagenome | biome: ENVO:2100002; feature: ENVO:00000062; material: ENVO:00002003...
GCGTCTTTAGGCGCTGGCCGGTAACAAAGGCTTATAGCCGCTGAGCAAACCACCCATTTGACGGGTGGTACTGATTATTTCAGGAAGAAGGAGGATGCCTATGGCAGAAAAAGTGGATCAGATGGATCCAGATGAAAAAATCGTTGAGATAGCGATTGAACGGTTAAGAGTATTGGCATTGGAACTGAGAAATTATATGAAAATTGCTCATCCGGGAACTTTCATTTCCAAACCAGTAAACTAAGTAAAATAAAAATTCTGATTTACAAATAACAGATAAAGTATTAAAATAAACAAAAAGATATCTTCAGGGCAGGGTGAGATTCCCTACCGGCGGTAAAGCCCGCGAGCCGAGAGGCATGATCCGGTGAGATTCCGGGGCCGACAGTACAGTCTGGATGGAAGAAGATGATAGTACAGTTGATTTTTTGTATGAATGAATGTAGTATCAGAGCTCTGAGATGGTGATCCATTTCAGAGCTTTTTATATAGGAAAATCAGACATTCATTTATCAATCATATGTAACAGATCAATTCCACCCTGCAGATATTTCTGCAGGCTTTTTTTGTATCTGGTACATCGTTTTCGAAATAACTATACCATTCACTTGTCTGTGAATCCGATTGCACATGTTTAAAAGCCTCGGCGTAGCCCAGGCAAAGAACAGGAATAAGAAAGAAGGAATAGAAATGACGGATCAGGAATATATGCTTCGGGCTATTCAACTGGCCAAAAAAGGAGAAGGCTGGACGAATCCCAATCCTATGGTAGGGGCAGTGATCGTAAAAGACGGAAAGATCATCGGGGAAGGCTATCATAAAAAGTATGGAGAACTTCACGCGGAACGTAATGCAATTGCTTCTCTTACAGAATCAGCAGAAGGTGCGGTGATTTATGTCACGTTGGAGCCTTGCTGTCATCATGGTAAAACACCTCCATGTACGGAAGCGATCATTGAACAGAAGATCAGAAAAGTGGTGATCGGTTCCAGAGATCCGAATCCGAAAGTGGCAGGAAAAGGTGTACAGATGTTAAGGGAAGCCGGTGTAACAGTAGTTGAAGATTTTATGAGAGAAGAATGTGATCAGCTGAACCCGGTGTTTTTCCATTATATTACTACGAAGACTCCTTATGTGGTAATGAAGTATGCCATGACACTGGATGGAAAGATCGCAACGAAAACAGGAGCATCAAAATGGATCACCGGAGAATCTGCACGAAAAGAAGTACAGCATATGCGGCATCAGTACATGGGAATCATGGCTGGTATTGGAACTGTGCTTGCAGATGATCCGATGTTAAACGTCCGGGTAGAAGGCTGGAAAAGTCCTGTCAGGATTGTGTGTGACAGTAAGCTCAGGATCCCGCCGGGCAGTCAGATTGTAAAAAGTGCGGAAAAGTACCGGACGATCGTGGCTTATGCAGAACAGAAAAATGCAGAAGAGAAAATAAAAATATTACATACCATGGGAGTTGAAACCATTTACTGTCCCGACGAAAAGAATCAGATAGACCTTAAGAAGCTGATGGCAGATCTTGGAAACAGAGGCATTGACAGCATCCTCCTGGAGGGAGGAGGTACGTTAAATGACAGTGCACTGCGAGCTGGAATTGTAAAGGAAGTACAGGCTTTTGTGGCACCAAAGCTGTTTGGCGGTGTGGCTGGGAAGACACCGGTAGAGGGTATTGGAGTTGAACTGCCGTCTGAAGCAGTGGAACTGAAATATACAGATATCTGCCAGATCGGTGAGGATATCCGGATAAAATGTCAGGTGTGTGATAAAAAACAGGAGGAATCATGTTTACAGGAATCGTAGAAGAGAAAGGAAAAGTCCGTTATATACAGCTGACAGGGGAATCAGGGATCCTGGCAGTGAAAGCCCGGAAAGTCCTGGAAGGGACAAGGATCGGTGACAGTATCGCTGTGAATGGTGTGTGTCTGACAGTTACGTCGATTCAGCCGGACGGATTTACTGCCGATGTGATGGCAGAGACGATCAGAAGAAGCAGTCTTGGCAGCTGCAAGGCCGGAAGCCAGGTAAACCTGGAACGTGCAATGGCTGCAGATGGCAGGTTCGGGGGACACATAGTAAGCGGCCATATTGATGGGACTGGCGTGATACGTTCCATGCTCCGGGAAGAAAATGCCATCTGGGTATCAATTGAGACATCGCCACAGATTTTGCATCTGATCGTGGAAAAAGGATCCGTCTGTATTGATGGGATCAGCCTGACAGTTGCAAGGGTTGATGAAGCTGGTTTTCAGGTGTCGGTCATTCCACATACAGGAGAAGAAACCACTCTTTTGGAAAAGGTGCCGGGGGATCTGGTTAATCTGGAAAATGATGTGATCGGAAAATACGTAGAAAAACTGCTTGGCATCAGAAAAAACGAAGAAGAGAAAAAAGAATCCGGAATTACGATGGAGTTTCTTGAAGAATTCGGGTTTTAGAACAGGAGGATATACACTATGTCACAAAATTATCAGTACAACACAATTGAAGAAGCACTTAGGGATCTTAAGGAAGGAAAAATAGTTCTGGTCACAGATGATCCGGACAGAGAAAATGAGGGAGATCTGATATGTGCGGCAGAGTTTGCGACCAGGGAAAATATTAATTTCATGGCGACCTATGCAAAGGGTCTTATCTGTACACCGATGAGTGCAGAAATTGCGGCGAGATTGAACTTTCCGCCGATGGTTGCGGAGAACACGGACAATCACAGTACAGCATTTACCGTGTCAGTAGATCACGCAGATACAACCACAGGTATCTCTGCGGAAGAGCGCTCCTATACTATCATGAAGTGTGTGGATGATCAGTCAAAACCGGAGGATTTCAGAAGACCGGGACATGTGTTTCCGCTTATTTCCAGAAAAGGCGGGGTTTTGGTACGAAATGGCCATACAGAGGCAACAACAGATCTTATGAGACTTGCCGGACTGAAAGAATGCGGCGTGTGCTGTGAAGTTATGAAAGAAGATGGAACTATGATGCGTACATCACAGCTATGGGAAATGGCAAAAGAGCATAACCTTACATTTATTACGATCCGTGATCTGCAGGATTATATAAGAATACATGAAAAGCATGTAAAGGAGGAAGCCGTTGCAAACCTCCCAACGCAGTACGGTGATTTTAAAATGTATGGTTATATCAATGATATTACAGGAGAGCATCATCTGGCACTGGTAAAAGGTGATCTGGGAGATGGTGAGGATGTGCTTTGCCGGGTACATTCGGAGTGTCTGACAGGGGATGCATTCGGATCGCTCAGATGTGACTGTGGCCTGCAGCTGCAGACAGCGATGCGCCAGGTAGAAGCAGAAGGCCGAGGAATCATTCTGTATATGAGACAAGAAGGCCGAGGAATCGGACTGATCAATAAGATCAAAGCATATGCGCTTCAGGAGCAGGGATACGATACTGTGGAGGCTAATGTGAAGTTAGGGTTTGCACCGGATCTCAGAGAGTACTGGGTCGGGGCACAGATACTGTCAGACCTTGGTGTGAAATCATTAAGATTACTGACAAATAATCCGGATAAAGTCTATGGACTTGGCGAATTCGGAATGAAGATCAATGAGAGAGTACCTCTGGAGATTCCGGCACAAAAGTATGACCGGAAGTATATGAAGACGAAGCAGGAAAAGATGGGTCATATTTTTAAAGAAATAAATTTATAAAAAACAGCAAATATCAGGAGGAAGAAAAAATGAGACAGATCAATTTAGTAGAAGGAAAAGTAGTAGCACCGGAGGGAATGAAGGTTGGTATCGTGGCAGCGAGATTCAATGAAATTATTGTGAATAAATTATTGGGAGGGGCAGTCGACGGACTGGTAAGACATGGAGTAGAAGAAGAGAACATTACTGCAGCATGGGTACCGGGAGCATTTGAGATTCCGGTTACAGCACAGAAGATGGCACAGTCAGGAAAATATGATGCAATTATCTGCGTTGGAGCTGTCATCCGTGGAGATACTTCACATTATGATCTGGTGTGTAATGAATCTGCCAAGGGAATCGCACAGGTTGAACTTGCAACAGGAATCCCGGTTTTATTCGGAGTGATCACGACTGAAAATATCGAGCAGGCTATTGCGCGTGCAGGAAGCAAAGCGGGAAATAAAGGCTATGATTGTGCATTATCTGCGATTGAGATGGTCAATCTGATGAAGCAGCTCTAAAAGACAGGAAAATAAATGATGACAAAAACAATCATATTCGATTATGATGGAACGATCCATCATACCCTTGGAATCTATGAACCGGCATTTCGTGAAACCTATCAGTGGCTGACAGAACAGAAGGTTACCGAAGAACGGGAGATAGGCTCGGTGGAAATTGCCGGCTGGCTGGGACTTAACAGTAAGGAGATGTGGAATACATTTTTGCCGGAACTGGATCAGAGCTATAAAGAGCAGGCAAGCAGGATGGTAGGAGATCTGATGATAAGACAGATCAGGAAACATAAGGCAGTGTGGTATCCGGGAGCAGAGGAGATGCTAACAGCTTTGAAGAACCGGGGATATCACCTTGTGATCTTAAGTAACTGTAAAGCTTCATATCGTGAGGCACACTGGAAGGAATTTGGGATGGAACGATGGTTTGACCGTTTTTATGACTGTGAATCATACAGATTCCGTCCAAAGACAGAAATTGTGCAGGAAATCATCCGGGAATATAGTGGCCCTTATCTGGTAGTCGGAGACAGGAGACAGGATCTGGAATGTGCCAGGTCCTGCAAAAGCCCTTTTATAGGATGCCTGTATGGATATGGTGAGAAAGGGGAACTGAATGGGGCTGATTATTATGCAGAACATATAGAGGATATACTGCAGATGGTGATATGATTTTAGGATAGTCATAGTGATAGAGGTAATCCACTTTCCTAACCACATCTGTACAGTAAAGTTCTCAAGTCCAGTTGTACAAAGCGCTACTGCACGGGGAACCAGATGGAATGCATCTCCACTTCCTAAAAGAACTGCCATAATTCCAAACATGGTAAACTGTCGGTTTCCTTTGCCTTTGCGGATCATTTATAGATTTTACTGTGGAAGATTTTGCATAAAGTGTTTTCCGTGCTTGTGTGTACCATTATCTGATATCAAAGCAGTACAGGGTGATTCCGGCCATGCACAGGTCAATATGGTTACGGATGCGTACTCTCATATTCCGGATGATGACCAAAGGAAAAATGCAGAGCTTTTTAAAGAAGCATTTTATGAGAAAAAGAATCTGAATCCAGAGAGGCGGGCGTTGCTCAATTCGTTGGCGAAAACGATGAAGTAATGAAAAATAGTGAAAAAATAGTGTAATTTTAATGAAAAAACAATCCATAAAACGATATAATATATGGATGAAATGAGGATATTTATTGTGTATATGGATATTCTATCTCCATCAAATCTATTGAGATCTCCATCATTTGATGATAGAATGATGGAGATAAATTGAAAACACTCTTAGAAGTTGCATTGATTCAGAGTACGGGAGCATCCAACCGAATCGAAGGCATATTTACAAGCGATAAGCGTTTGAAAGAATTGGTAAGTCAAAAAGCAGAACCCCGCAACCGATCTGAGCAGGATATTGCTGGTTATCGTGAAGTACTTTCCACAATTCACGAAGGCTATGAATATATCAACCCAAGACCGAACATTATTTTGCAGTTACATCGAGATCTGTACTCCTATTCACAGGGGGGTGCTGGTGGAAGTTATAAGAATTCCGATAATGTAATTGCAGAAACAGATGCCGAGGGTCATCAGAAGGCACGTTTTATTCCAGTTCCCGCATTTCAGACTGCTGAAGCGATGGAAGAACTTTGCTCTCGCTTCCTTGAAGCATGGGAAGTTGACCGCATTGATAAACTGATCCTGATTCCCATGTTCATTCTGGACTTTTTGTGCATCCATCCTTTCAATGACGGAAATGGTAGGATGAGCCGTTTGCTCACTTTACTGCTTTTTTACAAGGCAGGATACATCGTTGGAAAATATGTCAGTATGGAAATGCTGATGGAAAAGACAAAAGAAACATATTATGAAGCCCTTCAAGCAAGTTCTACTGGCTGGCATGAGGGCGAAAACAGCTATGAGCCTTTTGTTAAATATTATCTGGGTATCATGCTGAAAGCATACAATGAATTTGAAAGTCGTGTAGAGCATTTGAAGCACCGGAGTCTTTCTAAGCCTGATAGAATTAAAGCAGTTATTGATAACAAGGTTGGCAAGATTACAAAAAAGGAAATCATGGAGTTTTGTCCTGATATAAGCAAGGTTACCGTGGAAAGGACTTTGACGAATCTGGTTAAGAGTGGGTATATCGCAAAAGTTGGTGCAGGTCCATCTACCGGCTATGTTCGTATTTAATATAATATCTCCATCATTACAAGTAAAATGATGGAGATATTTTTATGATTTTTCAAGATGATAATCTGATACATTCATAAAATTATCTAAAGCTTTGTGTGATTTGACTTCAATAGGAATAACGGGTACATCGACATTATAAACAGGTAGAGCTGCATCGGCATCCTTTAGCCATAAAATGCCCCGTTTTTTTACAATAGATTTTTAGAAAGAATGGATCAATTAGTGAAGATACAGTATTTTAAAACATGGATGACAAGAATCCTCATCAACAAATGCTATGATATCAGAAATAAAAATCAGAATCTCATTTGTCTGGATGAGTACGAGATTTCAGCAGCATATCAAAAGCTGGTAGACGGAGTGGTTATCACCTGTACTGCGAATTATAAAGACGGCACAAAAAAAGGAGCAAAAATTAATGTCGGAGCTGCGGCACTGACTTATGAAGAAATTGGAATGAACGTGGACGGAATGACTTTGCAAATAGAAGGGAAAGAGACAGTGCAACTTCAGCCGACAGACAAAGTAGCAGTTTTTACGTTTGAGCTGCAGCCATGACAGATATTTTTGGGATAAAAAGAGAACTTAATCACAAAAATGAAAAAATCATAGTTTTCCATACAAAAAATGCCTTTAGAATATAAAATAGACAAAGAAATGTTAAGATTAATTGCAGAAGCAAATGTAAAATATGGTGAATATAAATCTTTGTTAAATACATTGGAATTTGATGCAGGATTTTTTCTGGATTCGATTATTTTGAATGAGAGTTACAAATCAACCCAGATTGAAGGAACGCAGATTTCTCAGGATGAAATGTATTACTTAAAGTATATGAAAAAAACAGATGATAATCAGGAAATACAAAATCTGAAAAGAACGATAGAATATGCTGGAGCATATTTAAAGTCAGGAAAACAAATATGTTATGAACTTGTGAATGAAATGCATAAGATCATATTGGACAGTGTACGGGGATCGCAGAAAACACCTGGAAAGATAAGAACTATCCAGAACTGGATTGGACCAAGAGGGTGTACAATGCAAAACGCAACATTTATTCCACCTATACCGGAAGAAGTTTATGGAGGCGCAGAAGATGAACATTAGAAGAGCAAATGAAAAAGACATTCCAAGATTAATGGAATTATTAGAGCAGGTGCTTCAGATCCATGCAGATATAAGACCTGATATTTTTATTCCGGGAACGACAAAGTATACAAATGATGAATTAAAAGAAATGATAAAAGATGATACAAAGCCAATTTATGTTGCAGCAGATGAGAACGATATATGTCTTGGCTATGCATTTTGTCAGTTGAGAGAACAGCCATTTTCGAATAACATGATACCATTTACATCACTTTTTATCGATGATCTGTGTGTTGATGCCAAAACCAGAGGACAGCATGTAGGCGAAAGCCTGTTTGAATATGTCAAGAGTGAAGCGAAACGTCTGGGCTGCTATGAAGTGACACTTAATGTGTGGTCAGGAAATACTTCAGCAGAAAAATTTTATGAAAAAATGGGATTGAAAACCAAAGAGAGACAGATGGAATATATCCTGTAAAAAGGACGTTTTAAAGGATGCTACAATTATTGCCGGAAAATGATAATGGCTTGCATATACTATAAGAAGACTTTGGAATAGAAAAATGTGAAAAGTAGCAAAAATTTATTTCAAAAGTGATTCTGTATCTTGTTTTTCCATATTCCTGCGGCTATAATAGAATAGAAAAATGTTAAAAGTTGAAAAAATCTATTCCAAGGAGGCTTGCTACATGGAAATTAGCAGAGATTTCTATTTGGACAAACTGATAAAAAGAAAGCATAATGGCTTAATTAAGGTGATTACCGGTATTCGCAGATGTGGCAAATCTTATTTACTGAATAATCTTTTTTACCATCATTTGTTGAATAATGGTGTGAATGCTGATCATATCATCCGTTTCGCTTTTGACTCTGCAGATGACCTTTACCTGATTGGTGAAAGTCTGATACAGATTCAAAAAGAAAAGCGTGGGATTGATCCGGAAAAGTTCATGGCTTATATCCGTTCCAAAGTCGCTGATGACGGAATGTACTACTTGCTTCTTGATGAGATTCAGATGCTTGATTGCTTTGAAGCGGTTCTGAATGGGTATTTGCGAAAAGATAATATGGATGTATTTGTAACCGGGAGCAATGCAAAGCTCCTGTCAAAAGACATCGCTACCGAATTTGCCGGTCGTGGTGATGAGATTCATATGTACCCTTTGAGCTTTGCAGAGTTTATGAATGTTTACAATGGCGACAAATACATGGGGCTTTCTGAGTATATGTTATATGGAGGTATTCCTCTGGTAGTCCTTCGTGAAGGTGCAAATGATAAGGCAGCTGCATTGCAGAATTTATTCAACGAAATTTATATTCGGGATATTACCAAGAGAAATCATGTTAAAAATATTGGGGAGTTGGAGGATCTGTTGAATATCCTCTCATCTGCGATTGGCTCACTGACTAATCCTGAAAAGCTGAAAAATACATTTAAGACCGTAAAAAAATCCAGAATTACTTCTGCAACCATAAAAAAATATCTGGATTGCTTTGAGGATTCTTTTTTGATTGAATCTGCACAGCGTTATGATATCAAGGGTAAGGCATACATTGAAACTCCAAAGAAATACTATTTCTCTGATCTTGGACTTCGCAACGCAAGAATTAACTTTCGCCAGTTTGAGCAGACTCATTCTATGGAGAATGTAATTTACAATGAACTGCGTATGAGAGGTTACAGTGTCGATGTAGGTGTTATCCCGATTGCAGAAAAAGATAAGGCAGGGAAAGTGACCCGTAAGCAGCTAGAAGTTGATTTTGTTTGTAATATGGGTTCGGTCAGATACTATATCCAGTCGGCATATTCGCTGCCAGATGAAACAAAGCGCATTCAGGAAATCAGACCGTTTAGAAGGATTGACGACTCTTTCAAGAAAATCGTTATTACCAAAGATATTGTTCAGCCGCATTACGATGAATATGGAATTCTTACAATCAATATTTACGATTTTCTTCTCGATCCGCATTGCCTTGAAAAGTAATGTATTACGATACATTGGTAAAAGTAGCACATTCAGAAGTAGTAGATACAAATGGAAGCGGACATGGTGCATTAGCAGCAGAGAATATTTGAATGGAAAGAATATGTAAAGGGAAAATATTATGGAATATTCAGCAATTTATCATGACATGGACAAAAGATTCTGTTACGCAATTGATAAGGATCTGTTTGTGATATGTGTGCAGGTTAAAAAAGATGACATGAAGGAGATTATCCTTCACTGTGAAGATAAGTATATACCAATGGAGCGCAAGGATACGAAAAAGACCATTCTGATGAAGAAGATTGCCACTTCACAGTTTCATGATTATTATGAAGCACAGCTTCAGATGCATCTGATATGTCTCAGATATTATTTTGAATTTACGGACACGCAGGGTGAAAAAATATATTACGGCAATTATGAGTTTTATAAGGAATGCATCACAAACAGGGACAGAATGTTTGATTGCCCGCAGAATCTTCGGGAAGAGGAAATGTTTGAGGTGCCGGACTGGGCAGCAAATAAGGTCGTGTATCAGATTTTTCCGGCCCGTTTTGCAGCATCACAGCAGGTAGATAAGGAACAATGGTATAAAGCACCAATTTCGTCTATGGATGATCTGCATGGTGATCTCAGAGGAATTATTGAACATCTGGATCACGCTCAGAATCTGGGAATCGATGTTTTGTATATGACACCTATCTTCAAATCATATTCAAGTCATAAGTACGATATCATCGATTATTATCAGATCGATCCTTCATTTGGAACGACAGAGGATCTGAGGGAACTGGTGCAGGAAGCTCATAAACGTGGAATGAAAATCGTCATGGATGCAGTGTTCAACCATACAGGAAGAGAATTTTTTGCATTTGAGGATATCATGGAAAAGGGAGAAAAATCAAAATATCTGGATTGGTATTATATTGAGAAATTTCCACTTGAAAGTGAAAGAGGAGAGATTCCAAACTACAAATGTTTTGGCTACTATGGAGGAATGCCTAAGCTAAATCTGAAAAATCCGGAAGTTGAGAAATTCTTTACGGATGTTGCGTGCTATTGGATTAAGGAATGTGATATTGACGGATGGCGGATGGATGTGGGAGACGAGATCAGTCATTATTTCTGGAAGAATTTTAGAAGAGCGGTCAAGGCTGTAAAAAAGGATATGCTGATCATTGGAGAAATCTGGCATTATGCAGGAGATTTTCTTGAGGGAGATGAATGGGATACGGTCATGAACTATCCGTTTTATCTGAATATGATCGATCTGCTGGCAGATGAAAAGATTCACGTCAGTCAGTTTGTACAGAATCTGGGATATTTGAAGGGACGTTTAAATAAAAAATGTTATCCCCTTATGTGGAATCTGATTGACAGCCATGATACAGCAAGATTTTTACATCTCTGTAATGGCAATAAGAAAAAACAGCATTTGGCAGCGGCTTTTCAGCTGTTATTGCCGGGAATGCCTATGATTTATTATGGAGATGAGTTTGCGATGCCGGGGGCAAATGATCCGGATTGCAGGCGGGGCATGTACTGGGATGAAGAATATCAGGACAAAGAGATGTATGAATGGTATAAACAGCTGCTTTGGATTCGAAAAAAACATGCGTGCATTTCAGAAGGCGAACTGATAGGGTCAATTACAAAGGATGAGGAAGAAACAATTGTCCTGATCCGAAAAAACGTCGAAGAGACAATTGCCTTGATTTTTAATTGCAGCAGTAATGCAAGGAACTTTAGTGAGTATGAGGGAAAATATAATTTACTTAGAGATGAGCCGTTTGATGGAAAAGTTGAGGGGCTTGATGCTGCAGTGATCGTACTTTAAGAATGAATCCTGCCTGTGTATATTATTTGCAGACACGGTAATGCTTGGATACGGTTCACAAACCCGCAAAACAGATTGACTACCATGTGCAGCCTGTGAGAAGAATAAATGATACATAGCTGCAGGATCGTATGTAGAAAGAAAACGAATATAATATATTTAGACAAACTTTATTTTTTATTTATATATAAACCTGAAAAAGATGGTATTATTGAATATATAAGGAAACTGTCAAAATATACTATATACAGAGGTAGGCGTATGGGTAGATTAGTAGAGTTTCAGAATGTGAAAAAAACCTATCATATGGGAGAAGTCGAAATTCATGCTGTAGATGGCGTGGATTTTGAAATAAAGGAAGGCGAATTTGTGGTCATTGTCGGACCAAGTGGTGCCGGAAAAACAACCGTATTGAATATTCTTGGGGGAATGGACAAGGCTACAAGCGGACACGTTATCGTTGACGGTGTTGATATCAGCTCGTTTAATAGCAGGCAGCTGACATCATACAGAAGAGATGACATAGGGTTTGTATTTCAGTTTTATAATCTTGTTCAAAATCTGACTGCACTTGAGAATGTTGAGCTGGCATTGCAGATATGCAAAGATCCGCTGGATGCGAGAGAAGTTTTAACGGATGTCGGATTACAAGACAGAATGTTGAATTTCCCTGCACAGTTATCCGGAGGGGAACAGCAGCGTGTTGCTATTGCAAGGGCACTTGCAAAGAATCCGAAACTTCTTTTGTGTGATGAACCGACAGGAGCATTGGACTATCAGACAGGTAAAGCCATTTTAAAATTACTTCAGGATACATGCAGACAAAAAGGGATGACAGTTGTTGTAATTACTCATAATATGGCAATTGCACCGATGGCAGATCAGGTAATCCGCTTTAAAAATGGACAGGTAAGGAATATTACACGAAACAGTGAGCCAACACCGGTTGAACAGATTGAATGGTAGGTGACTGCTATGAAAAAGAAAGCACTGACCAAAGAATTTTTTATGTCCATAAAAAAGACATACAATCGATTCATATCTATTTGCCTGATCGTTATGCTGGGGACTGCTTTTTTTGCAGGGGTGAAAGCAGCAGAACCGGATATGCAGGAATCAGCGGATATCTTTTTTGACGACAGTAAGTTAATGGATATCAGAGTGCTGTCTACATTAGGATTAACGGAAGATGATGTTACCGCAATTTCTGCAATTGAAGGTGTAGAATCTGCGATACCTGTGTATACATATGATGTTTTGACGGAGAAAGATGAAAAGCAGCATGTGGTCAAGCTAATGTCAGAAACAACAGATATTAATAAAATCACTGTGACAGAAGGCAGGATGCCGCAGGAATCCGGAGAATGTCTGGCAGACTGGCTTTTGGAACAAAATTATGGGTATAAAATCGGAGATAAGATCACAATCAGCTCCGGAGATGACAAGGCAATTGAAGACATTGTCAATACACAGACATATACGATCACCGGATTCGGAAAATCGTCATATTATCTTGATCTGACAAGGGATTCCAGCACGATCGGTAATGGTTCCATGTCCGGATTTCTGGTTATTCCAAAAGATAATTTTACGCTTGAAGCATTTACGGAAATCGACGTTCTTGTTGATGGTGCGGGAGCATTGGACTGTTATAGTGATGCCTATGAAGATGCTGTTGATGAAGTGACACAGGAAATCAAAGATATTGCAGGGAATCAATGCGAGATACGTTATGCCGAAGTTGTAAGTGAGGCACAGGATGCGATAGCTGAAGCTGAGACCGAAGTTTCTGATGGTGAAAAGAAGTTAGCAGATGCAAAAGAAGAATTAGAGGACGGATGGGAACAGCTTGCAGATGCTAAGAAGGAAGTCTCAGAAGGTCAGGAGAAGCTTGCAGATGCGAAAACGCAGGTCAGTGATGGGGAAAAGGAGCTTGATGCAGCTAAGGATAAAGTTGCTGACGGTGAAAAGGAACTGGCAGACGCAAAAACACAGCTTGCAGATGGACAGAATCAGATCAATCAGGCGAAGCAGCAGATTTCAGATGGTGAGGCTTCTATCGCAGCGTATAATACAGAATTAGACAATGGAAGAAAGCAGCTTGAGAGTGCTGCAGGGCAGCTTGCAGATGCGAAAACCGGATTAGAAACATTAAAATCAGGGATTGGGCAGATGGAAGATGCTTTAAATGCCAGTCAGACGGAACTGGATGCTTCCGGTGAGGATTTAAAACAGGCAAGAACAGAACTTGAAGCGAACCGTGGGCAGATCGATGGTTACAGAACGCTTGTCGCAACAATGGATTCACAAATAAATGATCTGCAGACACAGATGGATCTTCTTGTTGAGGGCAGCGAAGACTGGCAGACATTAAATACTCAGATGCAGGCTCTGATCACACAAAGAGATGCGATGCAGGTTGGTATTGCTGAATTTGATCAAAACGAAGCATTGCTTTTACAAAATGAAGCGGCTTATGAAGAAGGAAAAAAGGCATTAGATGCAAAATGGGCAGAGCTTGCTGCATTGAAAAAAACATACGACAGCGGCATGGCAGACTACACGGCAGGTATGTCGGCATATGAAGACAACCTGTCAGAATTAAATGCAAATCAGGCGAAGCTTAATGCACAAAAACAGGTATTAACCGAGTCAAAACAAACCATTGCGGCGAAAGAGCAGGAATTAGCTTCTGCACAAAACACTATTGCAGAAAATGAAGCCTCCTTAGATTCAGCGAAAGCCGAAATCGCAGAAAATGAGCAAAAATTAAATGATGCACAGTCAGAGATAAATAAAAATGAGAAGAAACTGGCAGATGCAAAAAATGAAATCAAAGAAAATGAACAAAAGCTGACAGATGGCCAGGCTGAATATGATGCCGAATATGAAGAAAATCATCAAAAGCTTGAAGATGCGAAGGCTGACATTATCCAGGCGAAAGCAGATCTTGCTGATGTTGATGTACCGGAGTGGTATGTACTCGACCGTAATTATATCACTACCTGTGTTGCATATGCCCAGGATTCAGAACGTATAGGAAATATTGGAAATGTTTTTCCGGTTATATTTTTCCTTGTGGCAGCACTCGTCAGTCTGACAACGATGACGAGAATGGTGGAAGAAGAACGTGTTCAGATCGGTACACTGAAAGCGTTGGGATATAGGAAATCCAGTATTGCAGCAAAATACGTCATGTATGCATTTCTTGCTACGATGTTAGGCGGCACGATCGGTACTTTGATCGGACAGATTATTTTTCCGGCAGTCATTATGAATGCCTATAAGATCGCATATGTTACATTGACAGATTTTGTGACACCGATCCATTTAAAATATTCTCTGATTTCAATGATCGCTGCGGTTGTCAGTACCACGGCTGCCACGCTTGCGGCATGTTACAAAGAACTTCTTGCTGCACCGGCGGAATTGATGAGACCGGCTGCACCTAAAATCGGAAAACGGGTTTTTCTGGAGAGAATTACATTTATATGGAAACATCTTAATTTTTCCAATAAAGCGGCAGTGAGAAATCTGTTCCGATACAAGAAACGTTTGTTTATGACTGTACTTGGCATTGGCGGTTGTATGGGATTACTGCTTGTTGGATTTGGTGTAAAAGATTCCATCATGACGATCGGAGACAGGCAATATAATTTCATTCATACATACCAGGTTAAGATGACACTGGCCGATGCGGATACGGATGAAGAGAAACAGGAAGTTTTAGACAGTGTTCTTAAGGAGTCGACGACAAAGGCAGCTATGCTCAGTCATGAATCTACGATTGATGCATGTTGTGGAGCCAATGGAGAAAAGAAGCAAAGCACGTATTTGTTCATCCCATCCGACGCGGATGAGTTAGATGAATTTGTATCTTTGCAGAATCGTATATCCGGGCAAAAATACACGTTAGATGATGAAGGTGTGATCATTTCAGAAAAGCTGGCAACTTTGCTGGATGTATCCGAGGGTGACGATATTTATCTTGAGGTTTCAAGCTTAAATTATAAACCTGTTAAGGTAATGCACATTGCGGAAAATTATTATTACCATTATGTTTATATGACACCGGAATGCTACAAGTCATTATTTGGGAAAGATATTGAGTATGATGAAATATTTGTTGTAAATAAAGACCCGGAAGATATTTCTTATGAAAATGATTTTTCGGCAAAATATCTTGATAACAATGCAGTGTCAGGAATCACATTTACGCGTACAATATCAGACCGGATAGAATCAATGATCACAAGTATGAATATTGTTACCTATGTACTTGTTGTGTCTGCAGGACTGCTTGCATTTATTGTTTTATACAATTTAAATAACATTAACATCAGTGAGCGTCAGAGGGAGCTGGCGACGCTGAAAGTGCTTGGCTTTTATGATGGGGAAATATCAATGTATGTATTCAGGGAAAATATTATGCTGACAGTGCTCGGTACAATTTTTGGTATTTTCTTTGGAATATGGCTGCACCGGTTTGTCATCTTAACAGCAGAACTTGATATTATGATGTTTGGCCGGCAGATTTATACAAAAAGTTATATCTATAGTATTTTACTTACAATCGGTTTTTCTATTATTGTGAATATCGTGATGCATTGGAAAATGAAAAAAATAGATATGATCGAATCATTAAAGAGCGTCGAATAACTTCTGCTTGCGTATATTATTTGCAGACAGTATAATCGTATGGTCAGTCAATTGACATATATTAATACTAAGAACTAAGGAAGAACTACTGTATGTTAAATAAAAAAGATTTCTTAAAATATGCATCGACATTAGCATTTCCGATTATGCTCCAAAATCTGATTGGAACATTGGTAAACATTGCCGACACGGTAATGCTTGGTTACGTGAGCCAGACTGCCATGTCGGCTTCATCGCTTGCGAACCAGTATACATTTATTCTTTTCTGTTTATATTATGGTATGGCAACAGGTACTTCGGTTTTATGTGCCCAGTACTGGGGAAAAGGTGATAAAAAGACGGTAGAGAAGATTCTGGGTCTTGCAGAACGGATCTCCCTGATTATCTCTCTTATATTTTTTGTTATCTCCTTCACTATGCCAACGGCAATTATGAAGATTTTTACAAACAGTCCTGAGACGATCGCTGCAGGAAGTGAGTATCTGAAGGTGATTTCATTTTCATTTGTATTCATGGGATTCTCACAGATTTTTATGAGTGCTCTTAGAAGCATCGGAAAAATCATGCTGCCATCTGTTACGTATATTGTTTCTCTTTGCGTGAATGTATTTTGCAATGCAACCTTTATTTTTGGATTGTTTGGCCTTCCAAAGCTCGGTGTTACCGGTGTAGCACTTGGTACTGTGATCGCCAGAATCTCAGAAGTGCTGATCTGTCTGATTTACTCATTGCGCAGTTCGGACGTCCGATTCAGAATAAAATACTTCTTTGCAAAATCAGATATTCTGTTACAGGACTTTATAAAAATTGCAACTCCGGCGGTGATAAATGACGTTGTCTGGAGCTTTGCCAATTCAGCGTTTGCAGCAATTCTTGGTCATATTGGTGATGATATGGTTGCGGCAAATGCCGTTGCTGTTATGGTGGTAAATATCGGCGCTATCGCCTGCCGCGGTTTTGCCAACGCTACCACGATCATTGTCAGCCAGGAGCTTGGGAAAGACCGCATTGATACAGCCAGAGAATACGGGAAACGAATGCTGGGAATAACATTTATTGTCAGCCTGATTGGGTGTGCCGTTATTCTGGCGATCCGCCCTATGATACTGGATTTTTACCGGGATAAATTAACAGAGACGGCTATTTATTATCTTGGCATTTTTATCATTATGACAACCTGGCGTTTTGTGGGCGAAGGAATTAATACCTGTCTTATATGCGGTTGCTTCAGAGGTGGCGGTGATGCCAGATTTGGAATGATCGTAGATACCATATTTATGTGGCTTGTTGCAGTCCCACTTACCTTCCTTGCAGCATATGTTTTCAAACTGCCGCCTGTCTGGGTATACTTTGTCATGACTCTGGACGAGTTCGAAAAAATGCCTGTGGTATTTATTCACTATTTCAGAAATAAATGGCTTACGAATATTACCAGAGATTTTGAGTGATGGCCTCAGAAATAAATGATTGACAAATCAACATGAACGGTGTATATTTTCAAGATGAACAGCGTTCAGATATGAAAAATAAAAGAAATGCCGGAATGTCAAAGGGGGAAATTATGAATCGTCTTGCTACTTCAAAAGAAGATATATTGGCTGCCAGCAGGGAGCTGATCAAGGAAAATGGATGGGCGGCTGTAAGCATAAGATCAGTTGCAGCGAAATGTTCCGTTTCAGCCGGTACGATTTATAATTACTACGAATCCAAGGCAGAGCTGCTTGGTGCTACCATCGAGAGCGTCTGGCAGGAAATCTTTTTTCATCCGGAAGACGAGCAGGTATTTCATGATGTTACAACTTGCATTTCATGGATTTATGAACGGTTCCAATATGGCAATAAGCGGTTTCCGGGATTTTTCTCTTTACATTCCTTTGGTTTCATGAAGGAAGGTAAAGATGACGGAAAGAAAAGGATGATGCGTACATGGGGACATATTTTAAATGGACTATGTGAAGTTTTAAAAAATGATCATAAGATCCGTCCGGGCGTATTCGATGAGAATTTTACAGAAATGCAGTTTGCAGAAATCTTGTTTTCCCTTATGCTGGTGTCAGTGATCCGCGAGGATTATGATCCCTCCTCTGTGTTGATGCTTATCAACAAAACATTATATTAAAAGCAGTTATTGTTCACATTGTGCGTGATCAGTAACGGAAATTCTCCCACTTTGATAGTGGGAAAATTTTTGAACCAAAATGAACAGTGTTCATGTATTGTAATTTTTAAATGATTGTAATTAGGTTGAGGCTGTTTTCGCAGTGCAACGTAATTCAATATAAAATTTTAAAATAAGAAAGGAAATTTATCATGCAGGCAATTGTAGAAACTTTATTTGACACCGTATATTTAATCTCGGTAATCACGATCGGAATTTTAATGATCAGAAAGAGCAAAGGAAATCGCCAGTTTACTATGTTTGGAATTATGGCAGTTCTTTTGGGAAGTGGGGATGCATTCCATCTGGTTCCACGTGCACTGGCGCTTTGTACAACAGGTCTTGAGAACTTTACGGTACAGTTAGGATTGGGAAAATGGATCACATCTGTAACGATGACAATCTTTTACGTTGTACTTTATCACATCTGGCGTGAACGCTATCAGATCAAAGGTCATAATGCAGCGACAGCAGCTGTTTACGGTCTTGCAGGATTAAGAATTATTTTGTGTATGATGCCACAGAATAACTGGCTTAGTGCATCAGCTCCGCTTTCATGGGGTATTTACCGTAATATTCCGTTTGCACTGATGGGAATCCTGATCATTGTTTTATTCTATAAAAGCGCAAAAGAGAACAATGACAAGTCTTTCCGCTTTATGTGGCTGACAATTGTTTTAAGCTTTGCATTCTATATCCCGGTTGTGCTGTGGGCGGATGTCATTCCGATGATCGGTATGCTGATGATCCCTAAAACATGTGCATATGTCTGGACAGTCGTGATCGGTTACAATGCGATGAAAAAAGAGATCGCTTAAGAAAAACTTTTTTGTGTAACAATAAGAGGGCATATGTTCGTCAACGGTGAATAAAGTAATAAAAACGCTGAATTTAAAAAAAACAGTGATTTTCTTTTGGAAAAGTAGTATTATTTCACTGTAGATGAAAGGAGTGTGTGGATATGGAGCCATATAAAGCAAAAAAAATGCCTTTAGAATACAAAATTGATAAAGAAATGCTGATGTTGATATCAGAAGCAAATGTGAAGTATGGGGAATATAAGTCTCTTTTAAACACTTTGGAATTTGATGCAGGTTTCTTCCTGGATTCTGTTATTTTGAATGAAAGTTATAAATCAACACAGATCGAGGGTACCCAGATTTCACAAGATGAGATGTACTACCTGAAGTACATGGAAATAACGGATGATAGCAGAGAAATTCAAAATCTTAAAAAGACAATAGAATATGCATCTTCAAATTTACAGGTGGGAAATAAGATCAGCTATGAGCTTGTCAATGAAATGCATAGGATCATACTGGATAGTGTCCGTGGATCACAGCGAACTCCAGGTCAAATAAGAACTACACAAAATTGGATCGGACCAAGGGGATGTACCATTGATACCGCAACATTTGTTCCGCCAATTCCTGAAGAGGTATATGGATTGCTCAAAAATCTATATGAATACATGAATGATGAATTTGAGGATCCGTTGTTGGTAAATATTGCCTTATCACATATGCAGTTTGAAACTATTCATGCGTATAAGGATGGAAACGGACGTCTTGGCAGAGCCTTGATACCGGTACAAATGGCGATGTTGGATCAAAGCACACCTATTTTGTATATGTCAGAGATACTTGAGTTATATAAACCGTCATATCAGAGAAATCTGATGGAATGCAGACGAGGAAATGTATCAGGATATATTAAGTTCTTCTTACAATGCATTATTGACCAGTGTAATGCATATATTTACAAGTTGGATAGAATCAAAGAAATATATAAAGAAGACATGAAAACTATTGAAGCAATAAAAGGTAATTCTGTTTATAAGATAATGCCGGTTATCATGAAACAGATTGTTTTTACTAAAAAAGAGATTCAAGAGTTATCTGGTGTATCTCCAAATGTTGTTTCAAAAATTATTAATCAGTTAGTTGATTTAAATGTAATTATTCCTGACTCAACAAAAATGAAAAAGGGATATAGATACCAAAAAATATATGAAGTATTTGTTGGAACAAGAGAATTCTAACAAATAGAATGATTCCCCTAAATTAATCAGGTATTACATCACAGTAGTATGGAACAAGTCCTCCCTTGCAACTTTCCTGAAACCATGCTATATTCCCATCTTTGACAGTTGGAAAACAAAAAACGGTTGTATAGCTAGTAAAATCAAGGATGGCAGCCGTTTTTTGTTTTCTGATTTTATATGATGTATGATGAAGCATACAATCTCGCAATGGGATTTTTTTAGAAGGAGCAGTAAAAGAATGTCAAAAGATGAATATTTGATAACAGATAAACCTCTTAAAGCGTTGACTATTTTCGCAATGCCAATGATTCTGGGCAGCTTTTTTCAGCAAGTCTATAATATGGCTGATTCGATTATCGTCGGTCAGTTTGTCGGTTCTTCTGCACTGGCAGCAGTCGGTGCCTGTGCGGCACTTACGAATGTTTTCATATGTGTGGCACTTGGTGCCGGTGTAGGTGCGGGAGTGCTTGTGAGCCGCTATTTTGGTGCCAGAAATTACAGTAAAATGAAAACGATTGTGTCAACATCACTGATCAGCTTTTGTATTTTAAGCATACTCCTGGGTGCATTTGGATTTGGGTTTTCCCGCCTGATGATGAGCTTGTTACAGACACCTGCTGATATACTGGACGAAGCAGTATTGTATCTGCAAGTCTATTTTGTGGGTTTTCCGTTTCTTTTTATGTATAACATTCTATCTACCATGTTTACATCAATCGGCGAATCAAAAATTCCGTTAGGACTTCTGATATTTTCATCTGTATTGAATATTTTTATGGATCTTTGGATGGTAGCGGATCTTGGACTGGGTGTGTTCGGTGCAGCTCTTGCAACGCTCATCGCACAGGGTGTTTCCGCAGTGTTTTCGTTTTTGATTTTTCTTTACCGGATGCGTCGGTATAAGTGCCGGTATAGATGGTTTGACAGACAGGAGTTACAATTAATGCTTCGAATTGCCATTCCATCAGTTCTTCAACAGTCTACAGTATCAATAGGCATGATGATCGTACAGGCAGTTGTAAATCCTTTTGGTACACAGGCACTTGCAGGTTACGCAGCAACGATGAGAGTAGAGAATGTTTTTTCATTGATGTTTGTATCGATTGGTAATGCAGTTTCACCATATGTTTCCCAGAATCTTGGCGCAAATAAAACCTCACGTATCAAAAAAGGCTATCGTGCGGCATTGTTATTAGATGCATGCTTTGCAGCTCTCGCTTTCATAGTTATTGAAACACTGCATACTCAGATTTCATCATTATTCCTGGGCAAAGACGGAACAGCCCTGGCATATCAGGTGTCCGGTGATTATATGAGATGGCTTGGTTATTTCTTTATCTTTATGGGTATCAAGATGGCAACAGATGGGGTGCTTCGTGGCCTTGGAATTATGCGTCCATTCCTTATTGCGAACATGGTAAATCTTGCGATTCGTTTATCGGTCGCACTGATTTTTGCACCACGTTTTGGTATTGCATTTGTCTGGCTTGCTGTACCTGCAGGCTGGCTTGCAAACTTTTTGATTTCTTATGAAGCCCTTAGAAAATCATGGCCGACTGATGAAACAGAACGTGCTGTATCATAGGCTGCATAGATTGGAAGGAGTATTTCCACGTGGATACGATTTCAGAAAAAGACACACAAAGTGCAGATGATAAAAAGAAGGAGAAAATTTCTTACATAGAGGCGATACCTGAATGGCAAGCTTTACGTCGGGAATATAGAAGTCAATTACTTGCGCATTGTGTCGGATAGGTCGGGCGGTTATTCGGGCAAGTCCACCTTGCCAACAAAAGAATAATAAATCTCAATGTCCTGTCTGCGGGTCTTGTTCTCGTCATAGCTGCACTCATGCACAACGATTTTCTCTACAAACTCCCGCAGCAGAGTAGGGGTAAGTTCTTCAAAGCTGGTATGCCGCCGGACAACATTCATAAACTTTTCTGCGTTCACTATAAATTGCACTCACTATGGATTAACAGAACGCCTAAAAATAATCCATGTACTTATGAAGTAACAAATCAATAAAATTGCCAAAATCCCCATTGTTGCCCCTATTTGTAACATCAATGCACCAAACCCGATATAGGCTGAAATTTCTGCTGATATGGTTTGGATAAAGTAAGCTATTACAACAGCAGCTACAATGATTGCTGTGATAATTGGAAGCCCAAACCAAACACTCAATTGTTGCAAGATAAGTTTTCCGATACGCTTTTCTTCCACCCCCAATTTTCGGAGTACAGAGAAACGATACTTATATTGTCCTGCGTCTAAGAGTTGTTGCAAAGAAAGTACGGTAAGACATATAACCATCAGTACGACAGCACCATAAATCATTGCAGTCTGTAAAATAAAGTTATTTGCTATGGAACTATTGATTTGCAGTGTGCTAAAACGCACGCCATAAATAGCCCCGGTTTCTGCCTGCTCGGGATATTTCTCTGTAAAAAGTTTTTCCAGTTTCCTTGCATTTTCATAGGAGATATTTTCCGTTGTTGTAATATATCGGTTTTTTATTACTGGCAACAGCTTTTCACAAATATTGTCTGGAAGTACATACAATACATTTGTATAGGAATTGTACGCTGTTTCTCCAATCGGATCCTCATAATAGGACTGCCCGGAAAGAGTCAATTCTCCTGCGTCAGTCATAATGCTGGTGTGTTCTTTCAAAAAGCTATCCCGTTCTTCCTCGGTGGCGATTGCTTTCCATTGTGTTGTAAATTCATCTTCCTCCAGAGAAATCTGTTCGTAACCCAGCATTTCCCGTATAGTGTTATAATCACTCAAAGAAATTGCTACAATCGGAAAATCATATTTCTGTCTGTTGTGAAAATCATCTTTCTCTGACAGATATAGATTGAACGTGCAATCATAAACTGTATCTATTTTGTGTTCTGTCAGAAACTCAGTAATAATTTCATAACTGTCTTGCGGCAGATTTTCCTCTTCATATACGTCATTATATCTTGAATATACCTGCACATCATACATAGAGCGCATATCCAAATAACCTGAAGCCCAGCCCGTCAAAATAGGGGCGGCAATAAACATGAAGATTGCAAGGACAAGGGTTATACAAATCAGCGTCATTGTTTTGCTGGTTGTATTTAGTTTTGATATAATTTGCCCGAAAAAGAACAGGTTTTCTCCCTTGTATCTATGTTCCGGCGATTTTACTTTCCATGCTACAATCAAGCTGCTGGCAAGATAAATCAATGCACAAATAAAGAAGAGTAAATCAATCAATACAAATACCAGATATTGATTCAGTATTCCACCATGTAAAGGCAGATAGTATTGATTGGTAAGAGCAGGTACGCTTGCTGCTAAAAAGACGTGCAATACAGAACAAATAAGCAGCCCATCAATCAACTTTTGAAAAGCAATTTTTTTCTTTTTCAACATCCATAATGCCGCCCAACCTAATGTAACAACAGGGAGCAAAATATTTCCCCAATACATGATTTTCACCGGGAAAACAAAGCGGGAGTCATAATAAAATCGGACATTTTGTATTCCTGAAAACAATTCCCATAAAGTAAACATTAAAAATAGAATTACTACGACAGGAATGAATCGGCTCTTTTTCAATTCTGGCTCATTTTCTTTCTCTGCGGAAAGCATATCAATAATTTTTGTTTTCTGAATGGTACGGGTATTGAAAATTCCTACCACAAAAAAACTTGCCACAAAAAATACCACTGTCAACAAAACGGTATCCGGGAATAATGTCCATGAGATTTCATAAGGCTTTCCATAAGCAGTAAGGAGCATTGCGGTAATGAATTGAGAGCAAAATACACCGCAAAAAATACCAATCAAAATGGAAAACATACCCATAATCAGTGTTTCTGCAAAGAAAATCCTGCCAATGGTTTTTTGTTCCATTCCCATAATGGACTGGACAGCAAACTCTTTTTGCTTCCGTCTTAGCATATAATGATTGACGAACCGTATCAAAAATAACAACAGCAATGTTATCATGCAGATTGCAATTTTCATTCCGTCACTTAACAGAGTAAAATCATACTCGCTGCCTATATCCGGGCTATAATAACTACTGGAAATAGACAAGAACGCATAAAACAAGGTAACACAGATTGTCATTGTGACAATGTAGACCAGATAGTCTTTTACAGACTGTTTTGCATTTCTGAAAACAAGTTTAGCATACATGGCTCTGTCCCCCTCCGATCATGGTAAGGACATTCAGAATTTTATCAAAAAAATCACTTCTGCTATCGTTGCCCTTGCGCAGTTCCATAAAGATTTCTCCGTCTTTCAAAAAAAGAATACGGCTGGCATAGCTGGCGGTAAAAGCGTCATGAGTTACCATAAGAATTGTCGCCCTAAGCTGTTCATTGATACTTTGAATGGTAGACAGCAGCATTTGTGAGGAATGGCTGTCTAATGCTCCTGTTGGCTCATCTGCCAATAAGAGTTTCGGATTGTTGATAATTGCTCTTGCACAGGCACAACGCTGTTTTTGACCGCCCGATACCTGATAAGGATATTTGTTTAGAATATCGCTGATATTCAGCTTTCCGGCTATATCCAAAATGCGGGGTTCTACACTCCCGGCAGGGACTTTATTGATTGCTAATGCCAGTGCAATGTTTTCTGAAATTGTCAATGTATCCAGCAAATTGAAGTCTTGAAATACAAAACCTAAATTCTCTCTGCGAAAGCGGGCAAGGGATTTTGGGTTGATTTCCGTTATATCTGTTCCCTCTAAAAAAATATGCCCTGCACTTACGGTATCAATCGTAGAAATACAGTTGAGCAGCGTTGTCTTTCCAGAACCGGACGCACCCATAATTCCGAGAAATTCTCCGGCTTCCACAGAAAAACTAATATCTTTAATGGCTTTGGTAATATTCCCCTCATTGCCATAATATTTCTGGATATGCTCCAGCTTCAAAATTGTATTCATCGGATAAACCTCCTTAACTGTTCCATACCCATATTGTAAATGGAGTATATCATTTTTTGTATCAAGTTTTCTTACACAGTTCTTACAAAAATGTAAGAAGTGCAGAACCTATCAGCCCTGCACTCCGATAATAAAATCATTCATTTGAAAGATAAGTGAAATCGTTGTTCCTCTGTTTTCGGAATAAGCAGTAAGTCCTATTCCCAGTTGATCACATAGACGCTTGCAAAGATATAAGCCAATTCCAGTAGAATTTTTCCCGGTTCGCCCATTCTGACCTGTAAATCCTTTTTCAAAAATACGGGGTAAATCACTTTTAGGAATACCTATCCCATTATCGCTGATAGATAGCACAATCTTGTCATTCGTTTTTGTCGCCCCAAAGTGCAAAATAGGCTGCTCTGCATGGTATTTGATTGCATTACCGATAATCTGATTTAAGATGAACCGCACCCATTTTTCATCGGTGTAAACTTTTGTTTCTATATCGTCTATCTGAATCGTCATATTGCTTTGACGCAAAAGATACTTATTATCTGCGATTGCACTATGCACAATATCGCATAAATTGACTTCACGGACAGAATAGTCTTTTTCAGCGTGTTCGCTCCGGGCATAGTAAAGCGCCTGTTCTGTATATTGATTGATATTCTCTAACTCTGCCAATACCTCTCTGGAAAAGGGAGAACGGTTATTCTCACACAGCAGCTTCATGGCTGTAATTGGTGTTTTTACTTCGTGTATCCATTGTTCAATGTATTCTTTATATTCCCTGCGTTCCCTCTGTACTTCGCCAATCCGTTCCAACATAGATTTTTCAGCCATTTTCATAATCTGGTAAAAAACCTGTTCATCAGCCCTTTCCGGCACTTGCATGATTTCCGGCAATAAATATCGTTCTTCTAATTGCTCCGTCATATTGAGCAATTTATTCAGATATTTTTTTCGTGAGAAATAAAATGCCAGCAAAGATAAAACAAGGACAATCGACCAGACTGCAAGAATAAACAGGACTGTTTGGATAGGATTATCGCTTGCAATCAGGAACAAAGCAAGGGCAAGCATACCCAGCAGATTGATTAAAATAACGGGGAGTTGATTTTTCAAATATTGTTTTCCACTCATAATGTATATCCTTGCCTGTGTTTTGTTTTAATGAAATCTACAAGTTCGATTGCTGCCAGTTTGTCGCGAATACGGGTAATATTGACACTTAGGGCGTTATCATCAACATAAAGCTGATTGTCCCAAAGAAAATCCACAATATCATTTCTGGAACAGATTTTTCCAGCGTTCTTAAAAAGGTAGTAGAGGATTTTCAATTCATTCTTTGTCAATTCTGCTTTCTGTCCTTTGTACTCTATCATGCTACTCTCCAAATGCAGGGTAGCTTCTTTCCACATATAAATTTCTGTTTGAGGGGAACGGTAGGCTTTCTTTAACAATGCAGCAATTTTAGCAAGAAGAATAGCGGGATTATAAGGCTTTGTGATAAACGCATCTCCACCCAGCATAATGCTGTTAAGTTCGTCCATATCTGTATTGCTGCTTGTTACAAATACAATCGGAATATCTGAAAAGGTGCGAATTTGAGAGCATATTTCAAAACCGTTATTCCACGGAAGTTTTATATCCAGAATAACCAGATGTGGAGCAGCTTCTTTTAACTGCTCTATTGTTTGGGAAAAATCCGTAACTGCAAATACTTCATATCCATTCCCAGACAAAAGAGTTTTAAGCTGTGTTTGTATCGTAAAATCATCTTCAATGATTAGTATTTTTTCCTTCATAGAGATACCTCCCTGACACTTTATTATACTGTATCAGAGAGGTTTTCTCAATCCATATTGAAGAATAGTAACGGAATAATGGGCGGTTGTCTATCAAATTCTTGTGTGTTACTTTACCGCGCATGAGCATTATCACTTGTGCTGATAGTATCCAGATAATTCTTTTCTTTTCCATTTGCAGTCAGATACTCAGAGAAGGAATAAGGATATATATTCATGATGACAAAACGGCCGCCCAGTGTAGAAGCAATTTCGCTGCTGAGCATTTTGCTGATACATCATGTAGGATTTGCCGGTTCTTCTGATGCCGACAAAACAATAGTTTATATTTTCTTCCAGAGGATAGTGTCTAACGATTATTGGGTTGTTTAGGTAAATATCCTTCTGATCAACCATGATCTGCTTTACCTGCAAGAAACAAATACTCATAAAAGTGTACTGCAAATGGAGTTGCAACAGCAAACTTTGAAGTTCAGACAGCAGATACAACAGCAGTTTCACCGAAAACCGGAGATAACGGTCAGGCAGCTTTGTGGATCACACTTCTCATTCTTTCCTGTGGAGTATTGACCGCAGTTGGAATCAGAAAAAAGTAAGATAAGCAAAAAATTAAAGTGAAATGAACGACAATATGAGTTATAAGAAAAACCTATAGCAACCACAAGGAATCTTCTATAACCAGAACAATTGACAAACCATGACCACATAGTTATAATCACAAACATAAATTAATTCCTATAAAACATATCAAAAAGATAGGAAATAAAGAAGGGAGAAAATCATATGAAAACAAATACGATTGTAAAGAACAAAAAACAGATGTGCCGCTGTTGTATGTGCTGTATGGATGAATACGGTTTTATTTTCATATGATTTATGCACCTGAGTGTTTTGGAAAAAGAAGAAGCAGGCAGTTGTGATAAACATATGACAACGACCTGCTTCTTTCTTTATGTGCACACTCTTTAGAATTAACGTATGAAAGTGTATGAGAGAAAGATGCTTAAAAGTAGAAATAGATAATTGCGAAACTCGTGAAAGAAGAGTAGGAGGAGTTTCACAATTTTCTAAAAAGTAGAAAAATGAAGAGGAGAAAACATTATGAAGCAGAGTTTAGTAAAAAAATTAACAGCAGGAATTCTTACAGGAGCATTAGCAATCAGTGTAACAGCGTGCGGTGGAAATAGCGCAGATACAAATAATGCATCCACAAATGCAGACGTCAGTGCAGAAACAGAGAACAGTGGAGATGTCACCGTGATCAATGCAGTGACCGGAGGTTCGCCAAAGCCTTACATTTCCGTGGAGGAAGATGGAAGTTATTCAGGATATGATATCGAAGTATTACAGGCAGTATTTGACCGGCTTCCACAGTACAGTCTGAATTTGCAGACCGCAGAATTTGATGCGATTTTCTCAGGACTTACCGCTGGTAATTATCAGATTGCGGTCAATAATTTCAGCTACAATGAGAAGAGAGCGGAAAGTTACTACTATTCTTTCCCATATGATGAGATTAAATATGTATTTGTTCAGAGGGCAGATGATGAACCACTCACTTCTTTACAGGATGCCGCAGACAGAGGTTACAAAATTGAGGCAGGTGCCGGAGTGAATGTCACGAATGCCATTGAAAAATGGAATGAAGAAAATCCGGAATCACAGATTGAGATTATTTACACAGAGGCAGATCTCTCGGTTGTATTTGAACATATTCAGGACGGAACAAGCGATTTCAGGGTAGATGACCTTCCAATTTACAACAGCTACATCGAAGAGTTTGGTTTTAACGGATTACAGAAAACAGAACTATCTGCTGATGAGACAGCAAAGTTTTCAACAGCACTGGATGCGTACTTCTTATTCCCGTTAAATGACGAAGGGGCAGCGCTTCGGGAGGATGTTAATAAGGTATTGAAAGAGTTACAGGAGGATGGCACATTAGAAGAACTTTCACAGAAATATTTCGGGGCAGGTCAGGTTCCATCCGCAGATAAATTTGAAACACCGATCAACTAAGAAGAACGAAAAGCAGGAGGCAGAAAAATGGCAGAATTTGATTATGAAGTAGTAAATGGAAGAAAGATCAGAGTCCGTCCGGTAGAGACAGTTTCAGAGGTTGACGAGAACGGATATTTTCACAGACAGCCAAATCATTTTACAAAAGGATTCGGACCGGGCGAAAATCCGATAGAAAAAGGACGTTATCGTCTGGTCTGGGCAAAGCTGTGCCACTGGTCAAACCGTGCATCCATCGTGAGGGAGCTTCTGGGGCTGGAGGATGCCATCAGTGTCAATATGGTAGAACATGCGCCTCATGAAAAAAATCTCGGCTGGGAATTTGTATATGACGAGAACAACACAGATCCGGTTTTAAACATTCAGTTTTTGAGTGAGGCATATTACAAAGCAGATGATGATTATACCGGAAGAACGACAGTTCCGGCGCTGATCGATGTACAGACCGGAAAAGTAGTGAACAACGATTACAACAGACTGACCAACTATTTTGAGGTAAACTTCAGGGAATTTCATGGAGAGAATGCACCGGATCTTTATCCAGAAGAACTCAGGGAAGAAATTGATAAGTTAAATATCTGGTTATTCCATAATGTAAATAATAGTGTATACAAAACAGCATTTGCTCGCTCCAAAGAGGCATTCTGGGATGCTTACAATGCATTTTATGCAGCACTTGATATTCTGGAAGAAAGGCTCGGACATCAGAGATTTTTATTTGGAGATTATGTGACAGACAGTGATGTGAGACTTTATGTGACGCTGGCAAGACTTGATATCCGCTATGCATTTCAGCTTGGACATACAAAACAGCGTCTCATTGATTACAAAAACCTGTGGGGATATGCAAGAGATCTTTACCAGATCCCGGCATTTAAGAACAACACGTACTTTAAAGATTTTGCAAATCCTTCCAATAAAAAAGCGGGACATCTCATGGAGACATTTAATGCAAGATTTTTAGATGAGATCAATTTTGATGCATACTGGGGAGCACCTGCAGACAGGGCACATTTAAGCAGTGATCCGGGTAACAAATTTAAAATTGGGAAGCGATAGGCAGGAGGCATATTATGGCAGAGTATATAGAAGTAAACGGCAGGCAGATCAGAGTCCGCCCGACAGAGACAGTAAGTGAAGTAGACCAATACGGCAATTTCCACAGACAGCCAAATCATTTTACAAAAGGATTCGGACCCGGGGAAAATCCGGTAGAGAAAGACCGGTACATTTTATTCTGGGCAAAAGGATGCCACTGGTCAAACCGTGCATCCATTACAAGGGAACTTCTTGGTTTACAGGATGCAATCAAAGTGGAAATCGTAGGCTGGGATGATGATGCTTATGAAAAACCTTTGGGCTGGGAATTTATAAATTCGCCAGATCATATCAACCCGGAAACAGGAGCACAGTTTCTGAGTGAGCTTTATTACAATGCAGACCCGGAGTACACAGGCCGTGCAACAGTCCCTTCTTTTGTGGATTACAAAGAGAAAAAGGTAGTGAACAACGATTATCACAGGCTGACCAACTATCTGGAGGTTGATTTTAAGCCATTCCAGAAGCCGGATGCACCGGATCTTTACCCGGAAGAACTCAGAGAAGAGATCGACAAGTTAAACTGGTGGCTGTTTGAAAATGTTAACAATGCTGTTTACAGAGCACAGTTCGCACAATCCTTACAGGCTTTTTCCGATGCTTACGAGACATTTTTTGCAGGGTTAGATGCAATGGAAGCGCGTTTAGAACAGCAGAGATTTCTGTTTGGAGATTACGTGACAGACAGTGATATCCGTTTATATGTGACACTGGCAAGATTCGATGTCGCTTATTCGAGAAACATTGGTCCATGCAAAAAACGTCTCGTGGATTACAAGAATTTATGGGGATATGCAAGGGATTTATATCAGATTCCGGCATTTTACCACAACACGTATTTTAAAGATTTTGCAGCGAGTGTTGATCTTAGCAAGGCAGACCCGGATTACTGGGAGTCTACTTATTACGATATCGTGATTCCGGATACTGATTTTGATGCGATCTGGAAGACACCGACTGGAAGAGAGCATTTAAGCAAAGATCCGGCAAATAAATTAAAAATTCCAAACGATTTTTATAAACCGTGGAACTAAGGGAGAAGCAAGGAGCGGAAGATGATGGAAGCAGTGCATGCAACAGAAGAATGGCAGAGAGCAGGAGTGCATTATATCAGAATACAGGCAATGTGTGTCGGGTTTGATATTCCACCCAAATACGAATTTGCGGATGACACAAAGGACAGTGAATACATTCTGGTTCACGAAAACGGATTTCCGGTGTCTACCTGCCGGGTACGGATCGATGAAGAAAATGCAGGTCATATCGAGCGTGTTGCCACATTGGAAGAGTACAGGGGAAAACATTACGGGGCACTTGGAATCAAGGCAGCAGAGCAGCTTTTGAAAGAGCGGGGTGTTACAAACATACGGATCAATTCCCGCGAGAAGGCACTTGGCTTTTATGAGAAGCTTGGATATACACCGGATTTTTCCACCCGCTCCGGTAAAGGAGAATTTGTGTGCATCATGACTTCAAAAACACTGTAAATTTCTACAAACAATTGTAGTGATAAAAACAGAAAACGAACGGAGAAAAAACTATGGAAAAGTTATTTGATTTTGAAGCGGTCTTAAGCCAGCTTCCGGAGATTTTAAAATATCTTCCGACAACCCTGATCCTTGCAGTCAGTTCCATGATCCTTGCACTTATCATCGGAATGCTCCTGGCATTGATCAAAACCAAAAATATTCCTGTGTTAAAACAGATCGCAGGAGTGTACATCTCGCTGATCCGGGGAACACCAGTGATTGTGCAGTTGTATATTGCATACTTTGGAATCCCGATGATCACAAAATACATATACCAGCAGAATGGATGGAATTATCAGAGTTCGACAACATCCGGTTTTGTGTATGCGATCATCGCACTTTCCATCAATGAATCAGCGTATATCGCAGAGATTTTCCGGGGAGCTTTGGCATCTGTCAATGTCGGACAGATCGAGGCTGCAAGTGCGATCGGAATGACATATTTCCAGACGTTTCGCAGAATCATTTTCCCAGAAATGCTAAGCGTGGCGCTCCCGGGACTTGGAAATTCCTTTATTGGACTGATCAAGGGAACGTCCCTTGCGTTTGTCTGTGCAGTTGTTGAAATGACAGCACAGGGAAAAATCATTGGTGGAAGAACTTACCGTTATTTTGAAGTATATGTTTCACTTGCGATCATTTACTGGGTGATCACATTTGTGATCGAGCAGGGAATCAGGCTGATTGAGAAGAAAATGCAGATTCCGGATCAGGTGGCAAAAGTAGAGATATCCGAGGATGAGAGAGGGGTATAAAAATGTTAGAGATCAAAAACCTTTCCAAAAGTTTTCATAAGAATAAAGTATTAGACCATATTAATTTAAAAATTGAAAAAGGCGATGTTGTCGGAATTATCGGTCCTTCCGGTACAGGAAAATCAACCTTATTAAGATGTATCAACCAGTTGGAGATCCCGGAGGAGGGGGAGGCTGTTTTTGGTGGAAAAACGGTCGATCTTTCCAAAAAACATAAAGACAGCCTGGAATTCCGTAAGAGTACGGGCATGGTGTTCCAGAGATTTTATCTGTTTGAGAAAAAGACAGCGTTGGAAAATGTTATGGAAGGTCTTATGGTTGTTCAGAAAAAGAGCAAAGCGGATGCAAAAGCAATTGCTTTAAAAGAATTAGAGCGTGTTGGAATGGCATCATGGGCAAATCATTATCCAAAACATTTGTCCGGAGGACAGCAGCAGCGTGTCGCAATTGCCAGAGCACTTGCCCTAAAACCGGAATTACTCCTGCTCGACGAGCCGACTTCAGCCTTAGACCCGGAGCTTGTCGGTGAAGTACTTGAAACGATCAAAAATGTTGCGGCAGAGGGACACACGATGCTCTTGGTATCTCACGAAATGAACTTTGTAAGGCATGTTGCCAATAAAGTGATATTTTTAGATGGCGGTCATGTCGTGGAGTATGGAACGCCGAAGGAAGTATTTACCAATCCACAGAATGAACGTACAAAAGAATTCCTGAGAAAAATGCAGTTGCTGAATGAACCGGAATATGTAATATAATGAGCAGTGTTCATAATGTGAGGAATAAATTTGACTGCTTGCAGGCAATAATTTATTCCTCACATTATGAAGAGGGCGAATGCCCGACAGCCTGGAAAATCGCAGATTTTCCAGGCTACACTGCGGAGTAAAATAAATGTAGATTAAATAAATTAGAAAGAGGTACCTCATCATGGCATGGAAACAGAACATCATAGAAGATTTTAAACAACTGGTATCCTTTGATTCCATCAGTTTTCATGAGCGGAACACCGCAGACTGGCTGCTTGCCAGACTAAAAAGCATGGGATTTTCTGTGGAGGAAGATCAGGCAGGAGCTTATTATGGTGGCGACACCGGAAATATTTTTGCTGTCTTAGATGGAGAATTAGAAGGAGATCCGGTTATTTTTTGCGCACATATGGATGTTGTAGAACCGGGGAGCGGCAAAAAATCTGTTTTGGAAAAAGACGGAACAATACATTCTGCCGGGGATACTGTGCTTGGTGCAGATGACATCAGTGGTATTCTGGAAATCCTCTATGGTGTACAACTTGTTCTTGACAGTGGAAAACCTCATAAAAAAATTGAAATTCTGTTTACAATTGGTGAGGAATTATATGTCAAAGGCTCTGATGTTTTTGACTATTCGAAAGTAACCGCAAAACAGGCGTATGTGCTTGATCTGTCCGGGGCAGTTGGTGACGCTGCGCGACGTGCGCCGTCGATCATTTCCGTGAGAGCTGAGATAAGAGGAAAAGCGGCGCACGCCGGATTTGAGCCGGAGCGTGGAATCCATGCGATCGCAGTGGCGGCAGAAGCAGTGACACGTCTGTCCATGGGACATGTGGATGAGGACACAACGTTTAATATTGGAACGATAAACGGTGGAACTGCCACAAATATTGTGCCGGATAGCTGTGTGGTGACAGGTGAAATCCGAAGCTATGACCACAGCAAAGCTTTAGAATATGTAAAAAATACGGAAAAAATTTTTGCAGAGGAAGCAGACAAAGCAGGAGCCACTGCAGAGGTAACACATCAGGTACATCTTGTGGCATATGAGACACCAGTAGAAAGCAGGACAGTAAAAGATTTTCTGAAAGCATGCGAAAAGACGGGACTTCCGGGAACATTGACGGAAACGTTCGGTGGAAGTGACAATAACAGCTTTGCAAAACATGGAATCGAAGGACTTGTGTTATCCTGTGGAATGTATCAGGCACATTCCACAAATGAATATACGAAAATAAAAGACTTATATGACGGAGCGGAACTGATCCGTACTCTGATTGAATTATAAAGTGGCAGAGAATCATTATTTTTTTGCAGGAGGAGCTTAGTCCTCCTCAAAAATAAGATAATTGTTTTTGCCACTGTTTTTTACTGCATACAAAGCTTTATCCGCTTTGGAAATCAGGATATCCTTTCTGCTGTCGGCATCTGTCCGGCAGATGGCATAGCCCTGGGACAGTGTGACGGTAAGCCCGCTGTCTGTGATGTCTTCGGATTCGTCTAAATTAAAGTGCTGTTTAATATTTTCAGCAATATCTCTGACAGAATCATAATCCGTTATGTTTAACAGCACAAGAAATTCATCTCCACCAAAACGGTAAACACTTCCGGCTTTTCCAACACAGGACTTCAAGACCGAGGCAGTGAGCCTCAGACAATGGTCGCCATGCATGTGTCCATATAAGTCGTTATGAGTCTTAAAATGGTCAATATCAATGACTGCAAGACAGATTTTTTCCTGTCTGGCAATGGCATACTCTAAGTGGGCAGCAAGATTTTCTTCTAAAAGAAAGCGGTTTCCAAGTCCGGTCAGTGCATCAATCTTAGACTGGTGTTCTGCAGCCCGGCGTTCGGTTTCCTTTTGCTGGAGCAGGATTTTCTGGGTAAAAGCCTCTGTACGTTCCTTTAACCGTTCCTGTTTCTGCTTCATAAAAAGCTCTGTATACCGGATACAGGAATCCTGATAACCGGCATAATCATGAATACTGTGGTAATAGTCCATCTCAAATTCGCAGAGCAGAAGCTCATAATACAGGGTGTTCTGCTCGGAGGCATATTGTCTGAAATAGTCAATAACCTGTTTGAAATGTGTGTGATCGTTCATATTCTTAAGCAGGAAGATCAGTTCACGGATGATCTGCACGAAATCATTTGGCTCAATGAGGTGCAGTTGTCCGATCAGGCTGTCTAAATGCTCTAACACATAATCTCTGCGTCCGGTGTACCAGTATAGGTGACACTTTATAATAAGCAGGGAAATGCCGATGGAGTCTGTCATATCTTCCTCGGTGAGCAGGGATTCGCAGCGTTCCAGAAACTCTCCGCCAAGCTCAAAATTCATCTGGTGGTTGCTTGAGATCATCAGATTCAGGCTGTTTACAAGGCACCAGCCGTGATATCGGGGATCTGCCTTGCAGGCTTCCATTGAAAGTGCATTCTCAGCCTTTAAAAAGTATTCGATAGCCGTTTTGTGGTCATTTGCTTCCTGATAACGGCTTCCGAGATTGATATAAAATAAAGGAAAAAGTGCGTCGATCTGATGCTCCAGGCAGCAGGAAAGTCCTCTCAGATAGCAGTCAACAGCCGACATTTCATTTCCAGCAGCCACATAGGAAACACCCATAAGATTCTGTGCTGTTGCGTAAATATAATAGTCGTGTTCTGCTTCTGCAAGGTCTGAAACGGTCTGTGCTGACAGGATCGCATCTGTTAATTTCCGTTTATTTAAAAGAGCGACAGTGTCATCTATCATTTTCTGTAAGGGATTTTTTGCTTCATTATTCATAATATTATCCTCTGGTCTGACCTGGTATTGCCAAAATAGTGTGCGGATCAATTGCACAAATGTATTGAAAATTCATTCTGTACCATCGAGTTGAAAATGAACGTGTCAGTACACTTGTAGAACAGATATTTTTTTTTGATTATAATTCTATTCGAAAAATGCGTCAACCTTGGATTTTCAGTTATTTCGTATATAGATATCTCATGCATCTTATGGTATCATGTAGTAATAAACGAGAAGAAAAATTCTCATATAAGCATCACAGGAGATGCAGGTGGAGGTAGCACTTATGGAAAAGAAAAAAGAGAAGAATTACAGGCTCAGTCTGGTGATTTCAATTCTGATTGCAGCATGTCTGTTTGTGGCAGATCTGTATATAATGATTAATATGCCACAGAATGTTCTGGCACTTGTAGCAGTGAACGTTCTGTTTTTAGCTGCGATATATTATGTGATAGATGCTGTGACAAGGCAGATAAGCGCAGCCGCAGAACGCAAGGAAGAACAATACGACAGTATTTTTAAATCAGAAAAAGCGTCTTATCTTTTATTGAGGAAAACATTTGATGATCTGTATGAACTCATTGAAAAAGGAAACCAGTCCCGGAAAGCAAATGTGGAGGATATTATCCACGCACAGAAAGCAGTAGCAAAGGTTTCCATTGGAAGAAGTAAAGAGAATGCAGATGCACTGATGAATTCCAATGACCACATCATGGAAAAGATTTCGATGTTAGAGGCTGTTTTATCAGATAATGTTCCGCATCCGGCACCGGAAACTAATAAAAATGACAGCGCATATGCACAGAATATTTTAGACAATCAGAATAAAATATTACAGCAGCTGGAAGTTTTGCAGAATACATTGAATACGATCGGAGCTGATGCAAAGATAGCAGCAGAGTCTGCAAAACAGAACTTTTTTACCGAGGAACGTATCTTGGCAGAAGAGAATAAAATTGAAAAAGAAGAACCACAGGTTCAGGAAGTCGCAGTTGAGGAGATCCCATCGGCTGCTGGAGAAGCAACTGTGATGGAAGAGACACCAATCGAAGAAGAACCGTCCGTGATGGAGGAGACACCGATCGAAGAAGAACCGTCCGTGATGAAGGAGACACCGATTGAAGAAGAACCGTCCGTGATGGAGGAGACACCGATCGAGGAAGTTCCATCTGATATGGAGGAACCATCAATTGGTAAAGAAGAAGTTTCTTCTCCGGAGGAAGATTTATCCAAGTATGATGATATAATGGTAGATACTTTGACGGATTCGGATGATAATGTTCCGGTCGAGAAGATTCCATTGGAAGATGAAACTGTTGTAGATGATGAGCCGGCAATGCCTGATCTGTCAGATCCGAATAAGGTTATGACACCGGATGAGATCGCAGCATTGATTGCAAACTTATAATAGAAGAAAGACTTCGGTGTAAAGTAAAAAATAATATTTAAGAGAATAAAAAATCTGTCATACAAATGCAATTTTTGTATGGCAGATTTTTTGTGTAACAGGAAAAACGTTCCGGATCATTATTCGGCAGTGATTTTTACGATTTCCTTGATAACCGAAACAGCGGTATCCATACCTTCTACACTGATATGTTCAAACGGTCCGTGGAAACCATAGCCGCCGGTTCCGAGGTTCGGACAAGGAAGTCCCATAAAACTTAATCTGGCACCGTCTGTACCACCGCGGACTGGGCGGGAGACTGGTTCCAGACCAACGTTTTTGATTGCTTTTTTTGCAATTGCTACGACATATTCATTCTTTTCAATGACTTCCAGCATATTACTATAGGAATGCTGAATGTTCAATTTTACAGTGTCTGCATGATATTTTTCATTCATTTTTTTCTCAATGCCACGCAGTGTATCAAGACGTTTTTCAAAAGTGGCTTTGTCATGGTCACGCACGATATAATTCACTTTGGCGTGGGCGATGTCTCCGCTAAAATCAGTCAGATGATAAAATCCCTCTCTGCCTTCGGTGTGGGCAGGAGTCTCATTTTCAGGGAGAAGAGATGCAATCTCACAGCCGACAAGGGCAGCGTTGATCATAATATCTTTTGCCTCCCCAGGGTGGACATTGACGCCATTGATCTCAAAAGAAGCACTTGCCGCATTGAAGTTTTCATAGGCAACTTCGCCCTCGTAGTCGCCGTCGACGGTGTAGGCAAATTTGGCTTTAAAATAGTCAAGGTCAAATAAATCAGCACCGCTTCCGACTTCTTCGTCCGGTGTGAAGCCAATCCAGATGTCGCCGTGAGGTATTTTTTCTGTGATGATCTGTTCCACTGCCGTCATGATCTCGGCAATTCCGGCTTTATCGTCAGCGCCGAGCAGGGTTGTTCCATCTGTAGTGATCAGTGTGCGTCCTTTTAATGTTTTAAGTGTAGGAAAATCGGATACTTTCAGATAAGCGCCGCTTCCTTTTAAAAGAACATCATTGCCGTCATAATCCGGAATGATCTGTGGTTTGACATCTTTTCCGGAAAAATCAGGAGCAGTGTCCATATGGGAAATAAAACCGACAGCAGGCTTGTCAGCATATCCTTTCGTTGCCGGCAACAGTCCGTAAACATAGCAGTGATCGGTTAAAGTGACTTTCTCTAAACCGAGATCGCGCAATTCCTGTTCTAACACTTTTCCTAACTCAAACTGTCTTTCCGAAGATGGAATCTGTCGGCATTCCTCGTCAGAAGTTGTCCAGTAAGAGACATATTTTAATAATCGTTCTTCAACACGCATGTGAAACCTCCTTATAAAATGGTGCCGTATTTATTTTGATATAAAATCAAGCCGGGCACACATAGTTATAAAATACCATAAAATAGTGAAATGCGAAATAAATTTATAAAAAAATAGTTGCATTTCTAAAAAAAGTATTATATAATAACATTCGTCGCTGAAAGACATGCGCCACTAGCTCAGCTGGCAGAGCACCTGACTCTTAATCAGGGTGTCCAGGGTTCGAACCCCTGGTGGCGCATTACGAAGTATCGGTTTTATAGCATAGGCTATGGGGTCGGTGCTTTTTTTATGTTTGAATTCAAATTTAAAATTTTGAAGAAAATCACAAAAAGTTCACAAAAAAATTAGCACTCACCTCTTGACAGTGCTAACAAACAGGTGTATAACATAGTCAGAACAAAGGAAGAGGGAACAAAAGAGAAAGAAAGATTCCCCGAGTTCCCTAATCTGTTAGTTCCAAAGAAACAAGGTTAATGAGCATACGAATATCCACAAAAAAGTGGACAGATAGAAAAGGAGAGATGACTTATGTTGATGCCTAGTATTTTTGGAGAGAGTTTATTTGATGATTTTGACAATTTAATGAATTTTTCATTCCCGGATGTTGATAAAACATTGTATGGCAAACATGCAAAGAATATGATGAAGACAGATGTTAAGGAGAAAGATAATGGCTATGAAGTAGCAATTGATCTTCCAGGATTCAAGAAAGATGAGCTTCATCTTGAGTTGAATGATGGATACCTGACTATCAGTGCCGAGAAGGGACTCGATAAGGATGAGAAGGATAAGAATGACAAATACATCAGACGTGAACGTTATGCAGGCAGCATGAGCCGAAGCTTTTATGTTGGTGAGAACATGAAAGAGGAAGATATCCATGCGAAATACGAAAACGGTATCCTGACCTTGGACGTTCCGAAAGAACAGAAGAAAGCTGTTCCGGAAAAACGTTACATTGCAATTGAAGGATAAATAGAATGCCCGGTATCAATGGTGTAAAACCATTGGTATCGGGCGTTTTTTCTATCTCGATGCGATCAATTTACAGATCGGATTTCCCTTGGAAGAAAACTTTTCTTCATATTCCGTCATGACGTTTCCTTCGTTTAAGATAGGATCATGGTGTAAGTCTCTGGTGGAAGCGTCTAATTTCCAGCCGGCTTCCGGAACTTCCTCTAATGAAAATGTGAAAAGATCCTGATTGTCAGTCTTAAATTCCAGATGTCCTTCTTTTTTCAAAATCTGGTCATAGCGCGCGAAAAACTGTCTGGAAGTGAGACGTCTCTTGGCGTGGCGGTCTTTCGGCCATGGATCGGAGAAGTTTAAGTAAATACGGTCGACTTCGTCTTTGGCGAAAACCCCTGCAACATCGGCAGCGTCCATGCAGATAAACTTAATATTAGGAAGCGGATTCTGCTCCATTTTCTGTAAAGCACGTAAAAGTACGCTGGAGTAACGCTCGATACCGATGTAGTTAATATCTGGGTGCAGGGCAGCCATGTCCATAATAAAACGGCCTTTTCCCATCCCAATCTCGATATGAAGCGGCTGCACTTTGTCAAAACAGTCCTGCCAGTGCCCTTTCTGCTCCTCTGGATTTTTGATGCAGTATTCACTGTTTAAAATAGCTTCCTCTGCGCCTGGAATATTTCTTAATCTCATAAAACAACCTCTCTATATTATGTAAACTATAAATTTTCCCCTGAAATATATTTTCAGCAATCCGCGCAGCAAAGGCGCAAACCGTGAAACAATCGTTTATATTCTACAATAAGAAAACACCAATTTTCAAGTGTGCATTTGCAGATTCAGATGATAAAATCATGAAAAGTTGTTGCATGTATTTTTTTCAACGATTATACTAATAATGTTCATATGATATAGATAGATTATTGGAGTTTTTATGATGTTGAAAAATAGATGGAAAAAGGCAGCATGCCTGATCCTTACGATTATATCTACTGTCTGTCTTGGAAAAGTGGACGTCAAGGCGGCAGACTACTGGCCGGATGCACCGGAAACACTCTCACCGAGTGTTATTTTGATGGAAGAGTCCACAGGCACGATTCTTTATGAAAAAAACATGGATGAAGCGCATTACCCGGCAAGTATCACAAAGATCATGACCACGCTGCTGGCGTTGGAAAATGGTAATCTGAGTGACATGGTCACTTTTTCGGATGATGCGATCAACAACACGGAAGGATCGGGAATTGCCAGAGATTACGGCGAGCAGATGACCTTAGAGCAGTGTCTTTATGGTGTCATGCTAGAGTCGGCAAATGAATGTGCCTACGCTGTTGCAGAGCATGTGGGCGGCACGGTAGAAAATTTTGTGGACATGATGAATGCCAAGGCAAAAGAATTAGGATGTACTAACACACATTTTGCCAATCCGCACGGTCTGCAGGATGAAAATCATTATACGACCGCACATGATATGGCGTTGATCGCGCAGGCGGCTTATCAGAATGAAACGTTTCGTATTATTATCGGAACGAAGATGTATACAATCCCTCCAACCAATAAGCATGCGGAGGAGACGGTGTTAAGGAATCATCACGATATGCTGTGCACTTACCACAATGCGAACCGTAAGTATTTATATCCGTACTGTGTCGGCGGAAAGACTGGATACACGGCGACTGCAAACAGCACGCTTGTGACTTACGCGGAAAAAGATGGTATGACACTGATCTGTGTGGTAATGGACACACAGTCACCGAATCAGTTTATTGATACGGTAAATTTATTTGATTATGCATTTGACAATTTTCAGGTGCTGAATGTAGCAGAAAATGATACGGATTACAGCGCAGAAACAACGGTGGATAATGGCAATCTGGACAATATTGAACCATTTGTGGAGCTTGATAAAGATGCCGTCATTGTTCTGCCGAAAACAGCAGAATTTTCAGATACCTCATCTTCTGTGGAATATAACGATAGTGATCCGGAGATTGCAGGAAGCATCACATATACTTATGCGGGAAGAAATGTAGGAAAAGCAGATATTAAGACAACCGGCGTGGTGGTAGAGGGCTACGCATTTGACAATGAGTCGACCGAGGAGGAGGAACAGGAAGCAGTCTCCACGGTGCAGGTGAGACCGATTGTTGTGGTATTACTCATTGTTGCAGTGATTTTGCTTGGTGTACTTTTATTTTTCTTAAAACGTTTTTACGATAATTACTATATTATCAAACACAACAGAGCCGTTCGTAGAGACAGAAAAGATCAGAAACGAAGAATCAGAAAAAAACGTAGAAGACGCAGAAGATGGAGATAAAGCATGTCGGAGTCATATGCAGTCAGTGAAAAAAGAGAGTTGCTGTTAGACAAAGTAAAGAAGTTTATTCTGGATAATGGCGGAATTGTAAAAAAGAGCCAGCTTGCCGGGCTGGGGATCGATTATCGCAGAATCCTTGATTTTGTGGAAAAAGGGGATATTCTGCGCGTAAAAAGCGGTTATTATGCAGTTCATCTCAGTGATTTTACAGAGGAGGAGCTTGTGGCAAAGCTGTTTTCGGACTGCGTGCTGAATCTGGAAAATGCGTTATATGCGTATGGCTATATCAAAAAGAAACCGTATGGCTGGCGGCTTGCGGTGGATAAGAATACTTCCAAATCACGGTTTAAAATGGATTATCCGAAGATCATTCCGATGTATGCAGAGCCGGATACTTTGGAGCTTGGAGTGACAGAAATACAGCTTTCCAATGTGACAGTCCGGATTTTTGAAAAGGAAAGACTGATCTGTGAATGCTTAAAATACGAAGACAAGATGGATCGGGAAAGATTCAAAGAAGGACTGATGGCTTACATAAAAGATCCGAAGAAGGATATTGCAAAACTGATGTATTATGCAAAAGAGCGTAAAGTTGTGAAAAAAGTTCAGAATATGATTGGAGTCTGGCTTTAAATGGAACAGAACCTACTTACGAAGAAGAAGTTAAAAGAAAAAAGCATAGAGTATCAAATCCCATTTGCAAATCTGCTGGAAGGATTTTTGCAGGAAACACTGATGTTCCAAATTCTGGAAACCGATTTTGCAAAGCGGTTATGGCTGAAAAACCGTGAGGCTTTTGACCTCGACAGTTATCGAAAGGAGTGGCAGAAGCCACTTCATTTTGTATACGGGCAGGATGATGGGAAAGAACAGCAGGTGTTGGACGAAAAGTGGATCACTGATTTTGCAGAGGCGATCTGCGCGAAACGGGAATATCATATCCGCTGGAATTATTCTGTGGAAAAAGAGGAACAGGACTATCTGGTTTACATAACTGGAGAATGGGAGGAAATGAAGGTTCCGCTTACCATCCGTATTAGTCCATTGGTATATGATGCAGCAAAGCCGGAAAAACAAAAGCTGCAGTCTGTATTTTTTGAGAAGAAATGTGCAGCGTATCAACATTTTCCGGTTGAAACATATCTGGCAGAACAACTTTTTACAATCCTCAAATATCTGGAACTGATTCCTTCTATGGAGGTATATGATACAACATTTCGTCTGCTGAAGCAGGAAACTGTCGATGGACGGCATATTTACGAGACACTCTCTTTTTTCTGCGAAAAAGAGGAAGTGATTCCACAGGAAAAAAGGATTGAAATGCTGGCATCTTATGAAACCTACACCTATATGAAAAAACGGTGGGAAAAATATGTTAGAAAGCAGGGAATAGAGAATGTTTCCTGGGAAACAGTATTGCACCGGATTGTTTTGTTTTTGAGACCTGTCTGGAATGCAATGTGCAGAGATGAGGTTTTCTTTGGAGACTGGATGCCGGATCTGGAACGATATTTATAAGAGGCTGCCCACAGGCAGCCTTTATTTCTGGTTTTATTGTCTGCCCAGATATTCCCGGAGGAATGTGACAATATTTTTTGGTTTGTTCAGATCAAAGACCGGAAGGGTAGTCTCTGCATGATATGGAAAATCAGCAAATACAGCGATCAGATCTTTTTCGTCAGATAACGGTGTTTCCGACCAGTATTTCCGCAGAATTTCAATTTTATTCGGCGCATCTGCTCCAAAATTTTCCGTCAGAACAAGGTCGGCACCGGAGAGCGACGAGGAGAGATTTTCCAGAGTCGGCTCAAAAAAGACGTTTTTGAATACGACAGAGGAATCTTCTTTGATGAGGTGAACGACTTTTAACCCCTCACGCTCTAATAAAGGAAGCAGCCGCTCAATGAGAGGTGTCATGATCGTTCCCGGTTTTGCCACAAAGGAGATCACCGGAGTTGTATGCAAAAATAAATCTCTGGTGTCTTTAAAATATTCAATCAACGCCTGAGAAGAATCTGGCGGTACAATTCCGCTTAAAATACGAAGCGCATGATAATAATTGTCTCTGGTGTCCAGATTATAGTACTGGATATCGATCGGTGTCGGTGCAGCCTCGGCGATCGCAGCCTCAGTCACGTATCTGGTGCTGCATTTTTCCCGCAGCGTATTGAACGTGAGCTGGTGGAGCAGGAGACATTTTCCGATGGTTGTAATGCAATTTTTGGAGTAGGCTGCAGTTGCAGTTTCGAGATAAGAAGCCTTTCCCTCAAGTGTGCAGATATCGGCGTCACCGAGTTCTGAGAGCAGGGCAAGTCCTGTTTTCGGTTCCAGAAACGGAGTGTCTACAGACATAAAAAATGCGCATTCCTCATCGATCATGGATAAGCCGGAAAAAATGCCGGACATTGGTCCCTGATTCGGATAGATATCCGGGATTTCAGTTACGGGAAGCTTCAGATGGGAGTAATCCCCCTTTATTTTTACCGAGAGATAGATTCTGGAAAAATACGGCTGAAATTTTCTGACAAGATATTCAATTAAACAGGTGTCCCCAAAAGGAAGAAGAGCCTTATCGGTTCCCATCCGTGTGCTGTTTCCGCCACAGAGGATCACAAGCGCATTTTCCATACTATACCTCCGGAATGTTATTGTTTGATCCGCAATCTAAAATACTATAGCATAGGAAATACTTTTTTTTCAAGAGTAATGAGTGGATGGTAATGCAAGTCATTGCTGAATCTGTGGGGAAAGTGTGTTATACTAGGGTATATCAGTATGTATCTGGTATGATATACTGATATGGATATCGAACATCAGGAGCAGGCTTACATGAAGTATTTGATAGATGATTTAGAGGAATATGCGCAGTCGGACTATTATCCGTTCCATATGCCGGGACACAAAAGAAAAAGTCTGTCGTTTCCCAATCCGTATGAGATTGATATCACGGAGATTGACGGATTTGACAATCTGCATCATGCGACCGGTATGATAAAGGAAGCCGAAGTGCGCGGAGCAGAGCTTTACCATTCAAAACGGTGCTTTTTTCTTGTAAATGGAAGTACCTGTGGCTTGCTGGCTGCCATCAGTGCTGCTACGAGGCGCGGGGACAAGGTATTAGTCGCAAGAAATTGTCACAAAGCAGTCTATCATGCATTATATATGAATGAACTGCAGGCAGAATATCTGTATCCTTCTATCACAAAAAATGGAATCCAGGGGCAGATCACAGTAGAGCAGGTGCAGGAATCGCTATATGAAAATCCGGATGCGGTGGCAGTGATCCTCACTTCCCCGACGTATGAGGGGATTGTTTCAGACGTGGCAAAGATTGCAGAGGTGTGCCATGAACACGGGATTCCGCTTATCGTAGATGAAGCCCACGGAGCACATTTTGGATTCGGAGGCGGTTTCCCGGAAAATGCCGTAAAACTTGGCGCAGACGCAGTGATTATGAGTTTACATAAGACATTGCCGTCGTTTACCCAGACAGCGCTTCTGCATCTGGCGTCTGATCTCATCGATGAGAAGCGGGTGGAGCGGTATCTGTCCATTTACGAGACGAGTTCACCATCCTATATTTTTATGGCAGGAATGGATTCGTGTATCCGGCTGATTGCAGAACATGGGCAGCAGCTCTTTGCAGAATACAGGAAGCGTCTGATGGATTTTTATGGGAAAACAGCCGATTTAAAATACCTGCATGTCATGCAGAATGAAGATTTGAGTATTGAGGAAGCATTTGACTGGGACGATTCCAAACTGGTCATTTTTGCGGAGAGAGCCGGGATGACAGGGGATGAACTGCATCAGATTCTTTTGAAAAAATACCATTTACAGATGGAGATGGTTTCCGGTTATTATGTGCTGGGAATGACAAGTCTGATGGATGAGGACGAAGGATTGGAGCGTCTGGCAGGCGCATTGCATGAGATCGATGCAAAGGTGGCAGAGGACGTTTCAAATGGAAACAAAATTTTGAAGAATCCGACAAGTGATGAGAAGTATCATTCCTTTATTGAGAAAATATATCAGAAATATCCGCGTGAAATGCAGATTTATCAGGCGGAGGAGCTTCCTTATAAAGAAGTAACGTTAGAGGAAGCAGTCGGAAATATGTCTGCGGACACGATTTATCTGTATCCGCCGGGGATTCCGATGATCGTTCCGGGAGAGATCATCACGAAGCGCCTGGCAGATAATATTGAGGAATGCTTATCACTTGGACTGCGTGTGGAACGAGTGAACAGTAACGAAAAAATTCTAAAGATTGTATATTTTTAAAGACTATATTATACTAAATGAGGCAGGAAAAATGGGTAAAATATATTGTATCATGGGAAAAAGTTCCACGGGAAAAGATACCCTGTTTAAAAAGATATTGGGAGATGAAAGTCTTTCATTAAAGACCATTGTTCCATATACGACAAGACCGGTGCGTGCCGGGGAGAAAAATGGGGTAGAATATTTTTTCTGTGATGAGAAGAAAGTGGAAGAATTGGAGCGTGAAGGGCGTATTATCGAGCTTCGTGCTTATGATACCATCCATGGGATCTGGAAATATTTTACCGCTGTCTCTTATACACATCTCCGAGCCCACGAGACGGACTCCTATC
>ENA-OXQY01000052-OXQY01000052.1-human-gut-metagenome-genome-assembly--contig:-NODE-52-length-44215-cov-38.453759_pt1 | contig 44215 bp, 37 predicted proteins | sample MGYA00249588_ERZ652575 | MGnify/ENA primary metagenome ERZ652575 (study PRJEB26925, sample SAMN05826562) | human gut metagenome | biome: ENVO:2100002; feature: ENVO:00000062; material: ENVO:00002003...
CCAAATTATTGCGTCTAATAGACGAGCGCATAGCTACCCAAAGCAAGCTGATTGAGGATTTGAAGAAGCTAAAGTCTGCGATTATTGAAAAGTTGTACTCTGAAATCCAAGGGAAAGAATATTCGTACAGACAACTTTTTGAGATTATCAATGAACGAAACAACCGATTAGAGTTTTCAAACGTTCTTTCAGCAAGTCAAGAAAGAGGAATGGTAAGTAGGGAAGATTTGAACTTAGATATTAAGTTTGAACGGAGCAACATCAATACTTATAAAATCGTAAGAAACGGTGATTATGTAATTCATTTGCGCTCATTCCAAGGAGGCTTTGCCTTTTCAGATATAGTAGGTGTGTGTAGTCCTGCATATACAATTATGCGCCCTAAAGACTTATTGGAATACGGATATCTATCATATTATTTCACTTCACGACAATTTATCAAGTCACTCGTTATCGTTACTTATGGTATTCGAGATGGGCGTTCAATAAATGTAGACGAGTGGTTTGATATGAAAATTGTCATTCCGACAAAAGAACAACAACGCCATATCGTGAGAACCATTAAGGTGTTTGAGAATAAAATCGAAAATGAAGAAATTTATGCCTCATGTTTATTGAAACAGAAGCAACACCTGCTTCGCCAAATGTTTATATAAACATCTGGCGGAGTAGATACTGCTTTTGCTTGTTCAATAGTTCTAATAAATCTGTTTCCATTTTTATCTTTTGCTCCAATGTAAATATGCGCTTTCCTATTCGTTGCTGTATTTCAAAAGAGGGAAGAGAAAGGGGGATATTACATAATCCTTCAAAAGACAAGCATTGTCTAACACTTCCCTCTAATCTCTTTTGTATTTCACAATAAAAATGCTTCGATTCAAAAAAGTAATCAATGTATTCAGGTGCTACGTTTTCTTGGGTTCGGAAGCAAACATACATAGGACTAACGATGCCCTTTTCAAAAGTTGTCAGGCGAGCAATAGAACCAACGTTTATTCGTGCAGGATTAAAGACAAAGTCGTTCTGTTCTACGATTTTGTAGTTAGAAGTATCTTCGCTTGCAACATTCCTATTTTCAAATTGATCACTCTGCTTTATGAAACCTTGACGATTGCTAACCGACAAAACGTTTTGAATCGCATTGTTTTTATTACGCTTAGAAATCTGCTCAATGACATCGCCTATAGGCGAAGTGGTTTTTGTATTAGGCGTATATTCAATTTCAATAATCGCAGACCTACAAACTTCTAAATCCCTAATCAAAGGACTAAGGGTTAGTCTTATGCAAATAGAGAATGGCAACATTGTACATCTGGATGAGATTGCACGAATATATCAGCCTCAAACTATATCTTCAACAGAATTAACGGAAGAAGGTTTTCTTGTATATGGCGCAAATGGCATTATTGGTAAATATAAACAATATAACCATAAGACAGAACAAATCTGTATAACTTGCCGTGGTAATACTTGCGGTATGGTAAATTACACCAAACCCATGTTATGGATAACTGGAAATGCGATGGTTATAAACACAGATGAACATCAAAACAAGGTGTGCAAGAGATATTTGTACCACTACCTTTCTGCGTATAACTTCAATAGTATAATTTCAGGGTCAGGACAACCGCAAATTGTACGCACTCCATTAGAACAGTTAAAAGTTCCATTACCTACCTTTTTAGAACAAAAACAGAAGGCAACGTTTCTTGATAAAATTCAAGGCAAAATCGAAATCAGCAATAAGACATTAAATCTTTATCTACAACAAAAGCAATATCTGCTTCGCCAAATGTTCATATAAACATCTGGCGGAGCAAGTATTGCTTCTGTTTATTGTAAAGGTCACTCAATACAAGTTGGGTTGATAGTTTCCTTTCAAATGACATCATTAAGTCCGCAATATGATTTTGTTTGCTATTATTGGGTATTGGTATTTTCAAATCTGCAAGAGTAGACAATACAATATATGGGGTATTACTTGAACTTTTTTCTATTGCAATTCTTTGGGGAAGCAAGACTTTTAATGCCCATTTCACATATTGGATATTCACAGAAAAGTGATCTAAAACATAAGTTCTTTGATAGGCATTAAACTTGCCCTTATAGTAATTTATATATCCCAAGTTGGCACCATTTCCTGATATCAATAGAGCTTCTGTATCAAAAGCATAACAGTCAATATTAAATGGCCGTTCTGCACATGTAAAGAATGGATATTGTCCATTTTCAACTTGTGCATTAGCGTCAAGTTTTCCAGTTGTTATTTTGCAAATATTGCCCAGTCTTACATATTCCCAGCCATTGATAAGTTCTCTGATACAATGTTGTGCAATTCCTTTGATTAAGGACTCTAACTTTTCAATCAGCTTGCTTTGGGTAGCTATGCGCTCGTCTATTAGACGCAATAATTTGGCAATTTTAGTTTGTTCTTCTTTTGAAGGAATACCAATATAACATTCATCGAAGTTCTTTGCACTAATCGAGTATATTTTAGTACCTTGTGCAATACGGCGAATCTGATGATGAAATGCTGTTGAGGAAAAAGCATAGCCTTTGTATCCAACAACAGTTTTGTTGGATTTATCTCTTCCATGTATTGTATGCAAACCACATACAACCGCTTTGTCTTCTAAAGTGTAAAACTCTATCGCTTTTGCGACCTCATTTGTATCTTCTGAAGCATCAGCAAAAGCAATATCACCTTCTTTGCAAAGCTCGAAGTTCTTTGGCTTATTTTCTTTCTTTATTGCCGGCAAAATATCCTTTGACAAATCCACCATAGTTGGTAGCCCAACATGGATAAGCCCATAGTGTAAGTTTAGCATATTATCTGTTCCATATTCCAGTTGATCCCAGCTCAAAGAGTTTGTAGAATAGAAGTCCAAGAGGTCAGAAACCTTACACTTCTCCCATTCCCCATGAAATTCCGAGAATCTCAAATGGGGTACATTAGGATGCAATTTTCCCTAATCATCTTTCTCCTTATTTATATAAGGGTCTATTCCCTTAAAATAATAACATGGTTAATAATAAAAAGACAATTAAGGAGATTGCAGACATCTGGAAAGAAGACAAACGCCAGTATGTCAAGCAATCAACGATGGCAGTATATTTGTTATCGTTGGAGAACCATTTACTTCCAATTTTTGGAGGTAAGATGGAGGTTACGGAAGAAGAGGTTCAGGCTTTTGCTTTGGACAAGTTGAATCATGGATTGAGCCAAAAAAGTATCAAGGACATGCTCATTGTTTTAAAAATGGTGGTTCGTTTCGGAGAGAAGCAAGGTTGGCTCAATCATGTAGAGTGGAAAGTTAAGTTTCCTGCCAATCAGCCAAAGGCTACATTGCCAATCTTGACAAAGGCGCATCAAAAGAAGCTGATGGACTATCTCAAAGACAATTTCACGTTTCCTAATTTGGGGATACTTGTGTGTCTTTCTACAGGACTTCGCATTGGAGAAGTTTGCGCCTTAAAATGGTCTGACATTAATATGGACACTGGATTACTTCATGTTAATCGCACCATCGAGCGCATTTATATAGTGGATTCAGACAAGCCACATACGGAGATCGTGATTAATACTCCTAAGACTAAGAACTCTTTGCGTGAGATTCCATTGAGCAAAGAACTTGTCAGAATTTTTAGGTCTTTGATGAAGGTGGTGAACAAGGACTACTATGTCCTCACGAACAACACAAAACCGACTGAGCCAAGAACGTATCGCAACTATTTTAACAAGCTATTGAAGCAGTTGGATATTCCGCGATTAAAATTCCATGGGCTACGCCACAGTTTTGCTACTCGCTGTATTGAGAGTCATTGCGATTACAAGACTGTGAGTGTTCTTTTGGGACATGCCGATATTAGTACTACGCTTAACCTTTATGTTCATCCGAATGAAGAGCAGAAGCGAAGTTGCATCGACAAGATGATGCGATATATGAAGTAGCGTTACCGTTCTTTCTGTCTGTATATCAATACGACAATGAATCAGTACGTCAGTAAGTCACTCATCATCATATTTGCAAATCAATACTTACCGATAGGTTGATTCAGATACTCGACTTTGGAGAGGTATCTACCGATAGGCAAGTGCTTTCGAGAGTAACTCGAAAGGTTTTGAGTAACTCAAAACATAACTTGCTATCGTCAGATACCTCGATTTTTTAAAATCATCTCAGAGTCTGAAACCACGTTGCCTTTTAGGAGTGCGGAAACGTGGTTGAGGCTCGTCAATAATTTCGAGTTTGAAGACATCTATCAACTTCCGAATGGCAGGATTCTGTTTGATGAGGGCTTGAAGTTTTGCTTCTGCAGGCTTGATTTTGAGCAAATAATCAGCAATGTCTAAGCCTTTAGCTTTATCTTCTTCGCAGGCTTGATGCTCTAAAAAGTCGAAAAGCGTTGCACGGATGCCGAGAACTTGCATCTTTGGCAGCTTATCTTGCCAAACTGTTGTCGCTCCCAAATCAGGGAATAAGACCACATCTCTGTTTTTCAGAACAGATAACGACTTCGTGTTAAAGCAACCATTCTTACCACCACTTGCTATCCATAAGAATTGAGGAAGATAGTAGGAGGCTATCAAGGCTGTCTTCTCACTTTCAACCAATGCTATAGGCTTAGTCTTGGCTACATTGATAAGATGCTCACCAAAGAAGCATTGACAGAGATTGAAATCCTTGTGGGGGATAAGCGAGTGTACCCATGAGATATGGTTGTATGGTTCTTTTACTCGCTTACCAGTCTCGGGATAATAGAGCATTACCTTACCAGTTCTCACCTTGCCTTGATTGTCAACTTGCCAAAATACCGTGGCACCAGTCCAGTGTTTGGAAGTTCCGACATGATATTTCTCCATCAAAGAAAGAGTAGCTGTTTCACCGAATTGAGAAGATAGAAACAAGAAAAGGTTGTTCGCCTCATAACATTTCTGAGAACTTCGCATGATGTTCTCGTCTATATAAGAAGTGGGTAATGGCTTCGGCATTTCTCTCTTCTTATATGAAATAGTATCATCCTTTGTGAATGTCTCATTCTTTTCGGGATTCTTCTCAAAAAAATCCTTGGGAGTGAAGTGATAACCACAACTTTGCTCATGGTTGCAGCGACCCACGTAAGGAGCAAACTCAATCTTCCCTTCTGTGTCAATATATCGGGCGAAGCTACGTTTCTTATGACATTCTGGACATGTATGTCGGGTAGCGATGCCTTTGTATGGCTCTAATATGAATCTATGTATACTCATTTCATTTCTTTTTTTATGTGGCGGTTCTGTCGGTTTTGTCGCTTTTAGTATTAAAACCGTCAAAAGCGACAAAACCGACAATACCGTCACGAGTTAATCTTTGAATATTCTCCATGCTTCTCTTTGCGAAATAGAACTCCGATGTTATCATTCAGAAATCTTTCCAATGTCCTTGACTTCATGTTGTTCTCTTTGGCGACATCATGAGCTTGGGCCGTGGTGAATGTTGCAGGAAGATGGTTGACGATTGCTTGTTGTTGAGCGGTGAGCATATTCTCGTTGAGGATATTTTGTACTGATATGGCAGAGTTCTTGAAATAATCTGTCAATCGGATGGCTCGCTCTACACTCAGCAGGTCGATGGCTTCCTTATCACATTCTCCACACGTCCATCGTGCCAATTGAATAATCAGACAGAAACGGATGATGTATATCTCCAACTTGCAATAGATGCTGACAATGGTATCATTTGTTTCATTGTCGCATTGCTCGGAGAAATGATGCTGCCATTCATAGAGCCTTGCCTTAGCTTCTTCAGTGAATGATAAGACATGAGGCTCGATTTCCTGTTGCTCATTTATTGGACACTCCATATCAATAAGGTGTTGAATGATGGCTTGCCAATCTCGCTCTATATTATCGGGTAACTCTCGGTCACTCCATCTCGCTTTCTGCTGAAGGTTAGGCATGACGAACAAAATGCGATCGATGAAGCCGTTGCTGGAGCGTTCGCCTTTCGCCAACTCACTAAGTATCTTCTTTTGGATGGTTCCGATTACTGAGATATAGGGGCGTTTAATGAAGATGGAACTCTTGGAACTTCTTCTGTCTGATATGGTTGTCTTGGCGCTAAAGACAGATAGCCAGAACTGTTCCTCTGAACCATTGTTATAGCGGTTGAAGTTCTTGAACCATGCAGACAACTCGTCTGTCCATAGGCATAAATCCCTCTTGTTCTGCGCATGAATATAGCTCAAGCCTTCTGGTGTAACATCAGAGACCAAGAAACGTTTGCGTACAGGTTCTTGCGGAAATCCATCCTCTCCATTTTCAATGCGTTCCTTGCGAGACATGCACATCTTTTCCTCAAACTTACTGTATTCCTCCTCGAACAACTTGTTTTGCTCATAGTCGTAATCGAGGAATGGCTTCATAGCGAAGCTAAGTGGGTGGCTCTTGTTGGCTCCTGGTCTTCCGATAAGAGCCATGTATAAGATAGGACTTTCAAGCCAACCTTGTTTCATCTGTGCCAAGTGCGTGTTGCCGATACCAACAGCCAATGCAGTGAGTATGGCTGCTGATATATAGTCGGTAGGAAAACTGTGGCATTCGTGTACCTCCTTGATGATTCTCTGAATCTTGGCAGGAAAGATGCTTACGGGAAACTGGCTTCCTGATAGGCGAGTACTCATATCAATAGCCTTATCCATGATAATCATTGGATTGATGGAAGTTTCCTTATTGTTATTTAAAGCTGTCATTTGGCATAGAGTTAAAAATTATACATTGACTTTGGTTTGCGCTTCATTCCTCCTTGCATGGCTTTTAGCATTTCAGAATGGTTCTGCTCCTTGGTAGCTTTTCGACCATTCTCAATCCATGCAAGCAGCTCATCCTTATAGAAGTATAGCTTCTTACCTTTTTTATAGGATGGCAGAATGCCTTGGTTTACCAATCGATAAATGGTTGGCTTCGACTTCATAATAATAATAGCAGCCTCATCAATCTCAACCAATATATGGTTATTTGCTGATGATGTAGGTTGAAGTGCTGATACCATTTGCTTCAACTCGATAACTTGTTCTGTTAAATAAGATACCGCTTGTGTTAACTTATCAAAGGTGATACTTTCATTTATCATATCTGTTCATTTTTTATTATTCGGGTACAAAGTAAATGAGTTATGTAATGGAGATAAATATCACTGAGATATAACCTCTGAACAACTGCTCAATGCTTATCAGCAACAATAATGTGTCTTGATTCCGCCTTGAACATCTAAGCTTGGTAGTAATTCAATGATGCAGGTACCTTCCATTCTTAACTTCCTTATAATAGTGGATATTTCCACATCAACCAGCGCATCAGCAAAAACTTGTTTTATAAAGGTTGCTGTATCAATGCCTTTCTTCTTGAAAAGGTTTCCTATATTCCAAGCATAATGCATTAAGTCAATAGTACGAATAGCCTTGTCAACAATCAATGAATGATGTCTCATGTGTGTAGAGGCACAACACTGGAAAATAGCGATGTTGTCACAAAGTTGGTTCAAATGCTCCTCTTTCATGTAGGAAGCAAAAGTTCTTCTGGTATAATCGATAGCTGAGTTTAACAAGACCTTTTCCTTCTTGGCTTTATCTTCCAATGCTTCCTGTCTCAACTGTTCATAGCTTGTAATACAAGAAGAGGCTTCATCTGCATAGACGAAAGTTACATCTTCCAGGTTTAGCTCTTCCCCCTCATCATATGTATTTGTTTCATTGATGGAAATAGAAGACAGACGCTTTCTTTCTGTATTGTTTACTGTATTACAAAAGATATGCTTAAACCATGGGGTAAGCAATCGTACGATACTATCTAATGCATGGAGATAAACAACCATCAGTATGGTGGTTGAGATAATGAACGTCAAGTTGCAGCTAAAGGTGTCTACACCATATTGCATAGCTTCGTTGCGAACAAGTGCACCAATGATAGACATTGCACACAAAACCAATAAATGCTGTGTCAAAAATTCTTTTTTAAACTGTTTCATATTGCGTATTATTAATCATTTGTGGCGCAAAAATAGGAAAAACTGCAGAAACTGACACGTGAGTCACGCGTGACTCACGTAAAACTTTTAGGAGCCTTTAACTAAAAAGCCCGATATTGAACATTTTTTCAATATCGGGCACCATGAAATGAATGCAATGGCTTTATTTAAGAGAAATCTTATTTGCTGTCTCTCTTTTCTTTGCGTTCACGAGGTCGGCATATATCTGTGTTGTGCTTACATTCTTATGGGTAAGCATCTTAGAAACCGTGTAAATGTCTGTGCCTAAGGCGATCTGGATTGTTGCATACGAGTGCCGGAAGCAATGGAATGAAAATGGCTTAGTGATTCCTGCCTTCTTCAACCATGCTTTAAGGGGATGGTTAATCATGCTGCGCTTCAATCCCTTGAACACGATACCCGTGCTTGGTTCACCACATAGTTCGTATGCCTCGTTGCTGATAGGCAAGGTTGCCTCGGTCTGAGTCTTCTGGGTACGAATACGCAAGCAATAGCCTTGGTCGGGAGCTATCTCGAAGTCTTCCCAACGCAATTTTAAGATGTCGCTGATTCGCAATCCTGTGAGGCAAGCAAAGAGGGAGGCAGACTTCAGTACAGGTATATCGCAAGGAGTAGCTGCCAACAGCTTTACTTCATCGAGGGTAAGAAACTCCTTCTTTACATCTTGTGGCTCAATCTTGTCCAGATAGTCATTGATGTTCTCACGCAGCCACTTGTCACGATAGGCGATTTTTAAGAGACCACGGAAAGTAGAGTAGTAACCTGCTGCAGAGTTGAGAGATACCTTTTGTTTTGTTCGATTCAACTGATTTGCATTCAGAAGATACTCTCTGAACTTTTTGCAAAGTTCCACTGTCACATCCCCAAATGTACAATGACCTTGAACAAATTTGAAGAAATGCTTGTAGACACATGTCCACTTGTCATCTTTCTTATGTGTCATCTTCTCAAAGTATGCCAAAAAATCAGCTTTCTGTCGTGTTTTGTCCAAAAAACCAAATTCTTCATTGATGAGTGATTGGGTTCTGATACAACGGATGGCCTCTGCCTTGTTGAGCATATCTGTATTAAACTCACGTTCCATCTCATTCTTTGGATGAGCATAGATATAGATACCTAAATATTCCCTGCGACTCATTTGCATAGTCTCAGGGTTGCGTACTGGTGGATAGAAATCCAAATAAAGAGAAATACGGTCGTTTTTAATCGCTCTTTGGCGAAGAGAAACTCTTGTACATGTATTTACCATGATGTTTACTTTTTATAATGTGATACTTATGTTTCATATATGATCCCGTATTAAGAGATCTTTGAAATCGATTGCAAAATAATAGAGTTATGTAATGGGGTACAACTTAACCTTTTGATAACCGCTAAATAACCTTAGGTTTGCCGATAGCTTTCTCTAAATCTCGCTTGGAAATCTTGATATACTTGCCAATCTTCACCTTTTCAATAGCGTATTTCTTGATACGCTTATAAATCTGGTCCTGACTTAAACCATACAACTTCATGGCCTCCGGTATTGTATAATAAAGCTGGTCTTCTACGGATTCACCTTTTGCCAATTGTACATGACGCTTGGAATACAGAACATTGTTACCTTCCATTTTTCTTGGAATAGCATTGTGACTAACGAAACTATATACGGCCGTTTTCGTCATACAATATTTCTGTTGAATGTCCATAACAGTCATCCATTCACTGATGGTTGGATCTGGAGACAGGTGTGCAAAATAATCATCCACCTCTTTCTTGTTCCAATATACTCTTCCTTGTATGGATATTCTTGAAATCTTGACTTTCTTGACTATCTCATAGATGGCGGTCTCGTAAGTGTTGTGGACTTCTGCAATTTCCTTGGCAGAGTAATATTCTGGAACAGGTAGCTCTCGGTTTGCATGAACTGCTTCTTTTGAAGCACTTTTTTTTGTGGTGTATGGCAAACTATCAACAAGATAATCTATATCTCGCTTTCTGATTAAAGATAAACGAGAAGTAATCTTGGATGCTCGCAACTTACCACTATACACCATATTATATATGGTCTGTCTGCTTAGTCCCAAAAGTATAGCGACCTCTTGAATAGTGAGGTATTCTTTCACGAGGATTTCAGACATAGATTTCTCGGAAGCTTTTCGGTGGCTCATTGTCTCAGCCATCTTTACTTTCTCCTCACGTCTTGCTGCCTTATAGGCATAACTGTTGCATTGCTTGGAGCAATAACGAGTTGTGGATTTCAATGCATAAAAGCTCTTCCCACAATACTCGCAAATTTTTAGAATTCTTTCTTTGCTTGCTGTCATTTGTACGCTTTTTATACTTTTTTACTTAATTTATTGTAGAAAAAGTCGTCTGTCATTACTCCGTTTATTTTCAATAGTCTTATATCATCGTCCATCATTGTCCAAAACTCTCGGCAATCTTGCACTCATTTGCCAAAAATGGAGTCTCATATTATTACTTTTGAAAAGTGGAGGTACAAGAGCGGTACAAAAAGGTGCTAAAAAAGCCTTACCATTGATTATAACCAATAGTAAGGCTAAAAAGAAAGGTGCTCATTTTGAGCACCTTAACTATCATTTGTTGTCGATATTAATCGTTGTTTATCACGACTTATTTCCCGATGCAAAAGTGCTTGAAGATATTATTTAGCGTTTCCTGGCTACTGATCTGTCCGCCAGTGATTTCGCCCAATTCTTCCAATACCATTTTCAGGTCTTCGGCGATGATGTCGCCGCTCATGCCCATTTCCATCGACTCCAATACTCGGGAGAGGGAATCATGGGCACGGAGTAGGGCCTCGTAGTGGCGGGCACTCGTTATGATGACGTCGTTCTCGGTAATCTCAGGAATATCAGCGGCTTTTACTAATGCCTGCTCCAGGGATGAAACGTTCTCGCCTGTGCGGGCACTGATGAAGAGTGGGGATTCTGCTTCGCTGGATTCTGCTTCACTGGAATCTGAGCCACAGGAATGGGTGAATTTATCGAACGCAAGTTTATCATTCTCAAGTTTATCCATCTTATTAAATACTACCAGCAGCTTCTTGCCCTGGTTCTTCAGCTTCATCTCCTCGATTTCTGAGGCTGACGGCTGCTCATCTAATAGCCAGATTACTATCTTCGCCTCTTCCATCTTCTGGAAAGTGCGCTCTATTCCGATGTTTTCTACCACATCATCCGTCTTGCGGATTCCGGCTGTGTCAATAAAGCGGAAGGTGATTCCGTCGATGAGGGTGGTGTCTTCGATTACATCTCGGGTGGTTCCGTGAATGTCGCTCACGATTGCCTTCTCCTCGTGGAGCAGACGGTTGAGCAGGGTGCTCTTGCCCACATTCGTCTTGCCTACGATGGCTACGGCTACTCCCTGCTTTAGGGCATTGCCGGTTTCGAAGGAGTGGGCGAGGGTGGTAATCTTGTGATTGATTTCTTCGGCTAGTGCCTGGAGTTCGCTGCGGTCGGCAAACTCCAGTTCTTCGTGGTCGCTGAAGTCGAGCTCCAACTCCAGGAGCGAAGTCATCTTTAATAATTTTTCGCGAAGGAGGGAGAGTTCGTTGCTGAAATGACCCTTCAGTTGGCTGAGCGCCATCTTGTGGGTTGCCTTGTTGGTAGAGGCGATGAGATCGGCTACGGCTTCTGCCTGAGAGAGGTCCATCTTGCCGTTGAGATAGGCACGACGGGTGTATTCGCCCGGTTCTGCCTGGCGACATCCTACCTCCGTAAAGCGATGGAGAACCTGCTGAAGAATGTATCGGCTGCCATGACAGGAAATCTCGGTGGAGTTCTCGCCTGTATAACTGTGGGGCGCACGGAACACGCTCACCAGTACATCATCGATGGTGTTGCCATCCTTATCCTTGATTTCGCCATAATGCAGCGTGTAGGGCTTGGCTTCTTCCAGGGATTTGCCGTTGGCAGACTGGAAGATTTTGTCGGTGAGGGTAATGGCGTCGGAGCCACTGAGTCGGATGATTCCGATAGCACCGCCGGCTGAGGTTGCCAGGGCGCAGATACATTCTTCTTGATTCTTCATTTATTTGTTTCTTTTAAAGCTTTTGCCCTTACAGGGCGACAGGGTTGTTTGCTGTTAACCCAGGGTGTTGCCCTGGGCTAGGAGCTTCTGCCCTTTCAGGGCGTGTTGCTGCAATGGATGACAGCTCTTTCAGGGCGTGTTGCTGCAATGGACCTAGATTCTGTCGAGCACAACCTTGATGAGATTGTCGATGGTGCTCTTGTAGCCGGTGTTGGCGCTGAGGGCACGGCGGTTGGCGATGACCATGCAGCAGGTTAATGCCTTATGACCGAGGAGAAGGGAAAGACCGGCGAGGGCTGAACTCTCCATCTCGAAGTTGTTGACGCGCAGACCGTTATACTCGAATGCTTCAATCTTCTGATTAAGTTCCGGGTCGGCAAGTGGGGCACGGAGTTCGCGGCCCTGAGGTCCGTAGAAACCGCCACAGGCTATGGTAATTCCGCGTACCATATCATCGCCGGCTATCTGGTTGAGCAGTTCCGGATTGTTGTCTACACAGTATGGGTTGCCAATCTGGTCGTTCCATTTTACCTGGCGCTTGAATTCTGCCTCTGTTTCGAGGTCGCAGATTTCGTTGCGACGGGCATAGAAGTTGATGAGTCCGTCGAAACCGATGCTCTTCTGTGAGGCTACGAAGGTTCCGGCTGGGCAGTTGAGCTGCAGGCCGCCGCAGGTTCCGATGCGCACGAGGGTGAGCGTGGTGTGCTCGGGTTTCTCGGTGCGGGTTTTGAAATCGATGTTCTTCAGCGCATCGAGCTCGTTGACTACGATATCGATATTATCGCATCCTATTCCGGTGCTCTGCACGGTGATTCGCTTGCCTTTATATGTGCCGGTGATGGCGTGGAATTCCCGACTTGAGACTTCGCATTCCTTCTCATCGAAATGGGAGGCTACGAGGGCTACGCGACCTGGGTCGCCAACGAGGATTACTTTATCAGCCACTTGTTCCGGGCGAAGATGAAGGTGGAAGCAGCTTCCGTCTTCATTGATAATCAATTCTGATTCTGCAAAATATTTGCTCATGGTTCTTTTGATTTTAAGTTATACATTCTTTGTATCAGGGCTTTGCGCCCCTCTGTGTTTAAGATAAGCAAAGATACGAATAAAAAATGAAATGCGATATTTTTTTAATGATTTTAAACAGTAAAAAACACGAAGGGCAAATCCCGAAAATGGAACTTGCCCTTCTCTTTCAAATCTCTCTTCTTTTATATACTAGTTTTTGCTCCACACGCCCTGAAAGGGCAGAAGCTCCTAGCCCGTACTTAAACCACTTGCTAAACTTGGGTTATGAATTCATAGAGAGCAGGAACTCGTCGTTGTTGCGAGTATGCTGCATATTCTTGTGGATGGTGCTCATCGCCTCGATAGCGTTCATATCTGACAGATACTTGCGCAGAATCCACATGCGGTCGAGCGTTGTCTTGTCCTGCAGGAGATCGTCGCGACGGGTAGACGAAGAAATGAGGTTGACAGCAGGGAAGATGCGCTTGTTGCTGAGTGAGCGGTCGAGCTGCAACTCCATGTTACCGGTTCCCTTGAACTCCTCGAAGATGACTTCATCCATCTTACTACCTGTATCGATGAGGGCAGTAGCGATGATGGTGAGCGAACCGCCGCCTTCGATGTTACGCGCAGCACCGAAGAAACGCTTAGGTTTCTGGAGGGCGTTTGCATCCACACCACCGGTAAGCACCTTACCAGATGCAGGAGCTGTGGTGTTGTAGGCACGGGCGAGACGGGTGATAGAATCGAGGAAGATGACAACATCGTGTCCGCATTCTACCATTCTCTTAGCCTTCTCGAGCACGATTCCGGCAATCTTGACATGGCGCTCTGCTGGCTCGTCGAAGGTAGAGGCGATAACCTCTGCATTCACGGTGCGTGCCATGTCGGTAACCTCCTCAGGACGCTCGTCGATGAGCAGCATCATGAGGTAAGCCTCAGGATGGTTGGCTGCGATGGCGTTGGCAATATCCTTCATGAGGATGGTCTTACCGGTCTTAGGCTGAGCCACGATGAGCGCACGCTGACCCTTACCGATTGGCGAGAAGAGGTCTACGATGCGGGTGCTGAGATTGGTGGTGCGGCGGTCGCCACAGAGATTGAACTTCTCATCAGGGAAGAGTGGGGTGAGGTGCTCGAAAGGAACACGGTCACGAACCTCTGACGGGTCACGGCCATTGATCTTGATGATGCTGGTGAGCGGGAAGTATTTCTCGCCCTCGTGAGGCGGACGCACCTTGCATTCGATGACATCGCCAGTCTTCAGACCGAACTTCTTGACGAAGCTGGATGCTACATAAACATCGTCCGGTGAAGAAAGGTAATTGTAATCGCTGCTGCGCAGGAATCCGTAGCCCTCTGAAATCACTTCGAGCACACCGTTGGATTTCACGAGATTGCTGAAATCGTAGGCTGGTGCTTCCTGCTTGTTCTTGGCTGCAGGGGCAGCAGCAGGTGTGTGCTGGTGAGAAGTCTGTGGAGTGGTAGGACGGTCAAAGATGTCGACAGTAGGAATGGCTGCCTGGTCTTCGATAGGAATGTCGACTACCGGGATGAAATCGGTTCCATCGCCCGGATCACCCTTCCAGGTTCCGTCTGCATCGAGTTCTACCTTCATACCTTCAGTATAGTGGATAGGAGCTGACTCCTGTTTCTTATCGGTTGCAGTTTTTTCAGTAGCTTCTTCCTTTGCCTCCTCAGCTGGAGCCGGAGCGGCTGCCGGAGCTGGAGCTGCTGCGTTCTGTGCATTCATCTTAGCCTGGAGCATCGCCTGCAAATCGCCGCTGATGTTAGCGCTCTCTGCGTTTCCGGCAGAGAACTGCTCTTCAGGAACGGCTGCCTGCTCAGGAGCTGCTGCCTGCTCAGGTGCAGTCTGCTGGTTATTGGCTGTTGCCTCTTCCGGCTGTTCAGCCTCAGTAGCAGCCTGCTGGTTAGCCGTCTCCTGTGCATCTTTCGCCATCTGCGCTTCTAGCTCGGCTTTTACCGCCTGATGCTTTCTGATGGCAGCTGCTCTGGCTTCTGCAATAGCTTCGAGTTCAGCCTTGCTTCTTCTGCCACGGTGTTTCGGGAAGTTGGCAAGTACCTGAGCCTCGATGTCTTCGCCTGATTGGTTTAGAGTCTGCTTCTGGGCAGCTGATTGTAAACTCTGCTCTGCCGGGCTGAACTGGATTTCTTCCTCAACCGCTGGGTCTGGGGCAGTTTCGCTCATAGCCTGAGGAGCAGTCTCGCCGCCGTTAGGACCCAATACCTGGTTCTTCTGCACGTCGAAATTCTCTCCTTCATTACCGTGTACGGAATAAACACGGTCTTCTTTCTTGGTTGCAATGCGGGTGCGCTTGCGCTTAGGGGCTGCTTCAGGAGCTGGCTGTTCTGCCTGGGCGTCGAGAATGGCGTAGACGATAGTTCCCTTATTATCGCTCTTCTTTACCTTGGCTCCAAGTTCCTTGGCAATGTCCTTCAACTGAACGACACTCTTTGCTTGTAATTCTTCTTTGCTATACATATATTATATATTGTATATTAATGATTTTCTTTCTGAAATGTCGCGTTTCTGAATGGAAACACGGTATTGATTGATAAATTCGTGTGCAAAGATAATTAAAAAATTTGTTTCTGCCAAATATTTTGCCTATCTTTGCACAAAAAAAATAAAAATGGCTAGTCAAATACCCTATTTAGACGTTCAAAACCTCACCAAACGCTTTGGTGCACAGGTTCTTTTTGATAATATTTCCTTCTCTATCGCTGAAGGACAGAAAGTGGGACTCGTGGCGAGAAACGGCACGGGAAAGTCTACTCTCATGTCGGTGCTGATGGATAAAGAGGGACACGAGAGCGGAGACATCATCTACCGACGCGACTTGAAGGTGGGCTATCTGGAGCAGTCGCCGCAGTTTGACCCTGAGGAAAGTGTGCTGCAGGCGTGCTTCAATCATGAGGATGATCCGGAGAAGGTGCTGAAGGCGAAACAGATTCTCACCCAGCTGCACATTACCAACCTGGAACAGCCGATGGGACAGCTCAGCGGCGGACAGCAGAAGCGAGTGGCGCTGGCGAATGTGCTGATTACGGAACCCGACATCCTGATGCTGGACGAGCCGACCAACCACCTGGACCTGGAGATGATAGAGTGGCTGGAAGGTTATCTGAACCGCGGCAACAAGACCATCTTTATGGTTACGCACGACCGATTCTTCCTGGACAAGGTGTGCAATACGATTCTGGAACTCGACGACCGCACCATCTACACCTACCGCGGCAATTATGCCTATTATCTGGAGAAGAGGCAGGAGAGAATGGACAATCTGAGAGCCGAAATTCAGCACTCGAAGAATCTCTACCGCAGGGAACTCGACTGGATGCGCCGTCAGCCTCAGGCGCGCGGACACAAGGCGAAATACCGCGAGGATGCTTTCTACGAGCTGGAGAAGGTGGCAAAGCAGCGTATAGAAGACAGGCAGGTAAGGCTGAAGGCTTCTACCGTTTATATAGGTTCGAAGATTTTTGAATGCCAGTATGTGAGCAAGGCTTTCGACGACAGGGGACAGAAGAAGGTGATTCTCGACAACTTCTACTACAACTTTGCCCGCTTCGAGAAGATGGGCATTGTGGGTAATAACGGAACGGGAAAATCGACCTTCATCAAGATGCTGCTGGGTGAGGTTCAGCCCGACAGCGGTAAGTTTGACATCGGCGAGACGGTTCGCTTCGGCTATTTCTCTCAGGAGGGACTGAAATTCCGTGAAGACCAGAAGGTGATTGACGTGATTACGGAAATTGCTGATTACATAGATCTGGGCGGCGGCAAGCACATGACGGCTTCGCAGTTTCTGCAGTTCTTCCTTTTTACGCCTGAGGAGCAGCACAACTACGTTTATAAGCTGAGCGGCGGCGAGAAGCGCAAGCTTTACCTCTGTACGGTGCTGATGAGGAATCCGAACTTCCTGGTGCTGGACGAGCCGACCAACGACCTCGACATTCAGACGCTGCAGGTACTGGAAGAATATCTTCAGGATTTTGCGGGTTGCGTCATCGTGGTGAGCCACGATCGCTATTTCATGGACAAGGTAGTAGACCATTTGCTTGTTTTCAAGGGCGAAGGCGAAATTCAGGATTTTCCAGGCAACTATACGCAGTACAGGGGATGGAGCCGGATGCAGGCGAAGGATGAGGCGGAACAGGCGAAACCGGCAAAGAGCGGAAATGCAACGGCAGATAGCGACGGAGCAGGCACGGCAAAGCGCGACGCCAATTTTGAGAACAAGCGCAAGATGAGCTACAAGGAGAAGCGCGAATATGAGCAGCTGACCCAGGAAATAGATGCGCTGACCGAGGAACAGAAGAAGCTGGAAGAGGAACTCTGCAGCGGAAATCTATCGGTTGAGGAACTGACGGAGAAAAGCAAGCGCCTGCCTGAAATCAAGGATGAACTTGATGAGAAGGAAATGAGATGGCTGGAACTGGCTGAAATGCTCTAGACTTTGAAGTACGGGCTGAAGGCACAAAAGTTCTAACGCCTCTCGCCCTTTCAGGGCGTGTGGAGCTCACTTGCGAAACTTGAAAATAATAAAAATAATAAAGAAAATAGAAAGAATGGAAATTAAGAAATCAGAATTTACAATATCGGCTCCACGAGTGAGCATGTGTCCGAAAGATACGAAGGCTGAATATGCTTTCATCGGCAGAAGTAATGTGGGAAAATCGAGCCTCATCAATATGCTCTGCAACCACAAGGGTTTGGCTAAGACTTCAGCTACACCGGGTAAGACGCTGCTTATCAACCACTTCATCATCAATAACGAATGGTATCTGGTTGACCTTCCTGGCTATGGTTTCGCCAAGCGCTCGAAGACCGTACAGAAGCAGCTGGAACAAATGATAAGCAGTTATATTCTGCAGCGCCAGCAGTTGGCTAATGTCTTTGTGCTCATCGACGTGCGCCACGACCAGCAGAAGATAGACCGCGAGTTTGTAGACTGGCTGGGCGAGAGCGGCGTTCCTTTCTGCATCGTCTTTACCAAGGCCGACAAGTTGGGTCCGGTCAAGGCTCGCATGAATGCGGAGAAATGGATGCATGCGCTGGAAGACCGCTGGGAAGCACTTCCACCTTATTTCATTACCAGTAGTGAAAAGAAGATGGGACGCGACGAGGTGCTCGACTATATTGACGAAATCAACAAATCGCTCGCCGGAGAATAATCTTTCGGGAGAGAATAAACCAATAGAGAATGAAACAGATAAACTGGGGATTTATCGGCTGCGGAGAAGTAACCGAAAAGAAAAGCGGACCGGCTTTCAACGAAGTGGAGGGTTCGCAGGTGGTGGCTGTGATGAGCCGAAGCGAGAACAAGGCACGCAGCTATGCTGAGCGCCATCATGTGCGCAAATGGTACACGGATGCATCGGAATTGATAGAAGACCCCGATGTGAATGCTGTTTACATCGCCACGCCACCTTCTTCTCACGCCACCTTCGCCATCATGGCGATGCGTGCGGGCAAACCTTGCTATATAGAGAAACCGCTGGCAGCGAGCTACAACGACTGCATCCGCATCAACCGCATCAGCGAGCAGACGGGTGTTCCCTGCTTCGTAGCTTACTATCGCCGTTATCTTCCTTACTTCCAGAAGGTAAAGGAGATTATCGAGAGCGGAACCATCGGTAACGTGGTGAATGTTCAGGTGCGCTTCTCGGTTCCTCCGCGCGATCTCGACTTTCAGAGCGGCAAGGAAATGCCTTGGCGACTGCAGCCGGATATTGCAGGCGGCGGCTATTTCTACGACCTGGCTCCTCATCAGATAGATTTGCTCCAGAATCTGTTTGGTGTGATTACCCGTGCGCACGGCTATCCTGCCAACAGAGCGCATCTTTATCAGGCTGAAGATACGCTCTCGGCGTGCTTCTTCTTTGAGAGCGGAATTCCGGGCAGCGGAAGCTGGTGCTTCGTGGGACATGAGAGTGCGAAGGAAGACTGCATCGAGGTGATTGGCGAGAAAGGTTCGCTCTCATTCTCGGTGTTCACTTACCAGCCGATAGAAGTGATTACGAGCGAAGGAAAGAACTTGATTACGGTTCCGAATCCGCCTTATGTGCAGCTGCCGCTCATCAAGAGTGTGATTCAGCATCTGCAGGGAATAGGAAAATGCGACTGCACCAGCGTTTCGGCTACGGCTGTCAACTGGGTGCTGGACCGAGTATTGTGGAAGAACTGATTTTTTACAAAATCATCATCAGGATTAGAGCGTAAGTTATGAAGAGATGTTTCTGTATAGTAGGATTTATCTGTTCCCTTGCCTGCACTTCGGCAAGGGCTGGGGAGCCCGTGGATTCTACCATGCTGGGAACGCTCTTCAACAAGACGATGTTCATGTCCAATTCCCAGGACAGCCTCGTGAAAGAGCGCCATCGCAAAACCTTCTTCCATCAGGTGGGAGATGTGTTCACCCGGTTCTTCAGAGAATTCAACAGTACGGATTCGGCTTATATAGAAGACCAGCATTACAATTATACGGTGATGCTGCAGAACACCAATACCTACGAGGAATATACGCTCAGAAACAGCGAAGGACAGAGCATTTCCTTCTCGCCTGATCCTTCTTACCGCCTGGGGCCTTATCTGGGCTGGCGATGGGTGTTTCTGGGTTATACGTTCGACCTGAAACACATTAATTTCAGGAATAACCACACTAATAAAAAGGAGTTTGACCTGAGCCTCTACAGCAGTCTGCTGGGAATAGACCTGTTCTGGCGACAGACGGGAAATGACTATCATGTTCTGCGGATGAATCTGGGTGAGCACATCGATTGTGACCCTATCCGCAAGGCTCCTTTCGACGGTTTCAAATCGAGCATCAAGGGATTTAATCTTTATTACATCTTCAACCATCGCCGCTTCTCTTATCCTGCCGCCTATTCGCAGAGTACGGTGCAGCGGAGAAGTGCCGGTTCCATGCTTCTGGGAATCGGTTACACGGAGCATGAACTGGAGGTGAACTGGGATAAACTGACCAATCTTGTAGATGAAAAGCTGAATAAAAATCTGACAAACGGGGGAACTCCGGAAGCCAAGATAGACAGTTCGCTGATGTTCAGCAAGGTGAAATACAGCGATGTGAACGTAACCTGCGGCTATGCTTACAACTGGGTTTTCGCCAAGAACTGGCTCTTCAACGCTTCGCTCTCGGTAGGTGTGGCTTACAACAGCTCGAAATCGGATAATGAAAGTGAACATCTGGACATTACCAACTTCAGTTTCAAGAATGTGAACCTGGATGGAATAGGCCGCTTCGGTATTGTGTGGAACAACACGCATTGGTACGCGGGCGCCAGCACCATTATCCATTCCTACAACTATAAGAAAAAACAGTTTTCTACCAACAATTCGTTTGGCTCACTCAATATTTATGTGGGTGTGAACTTCGGCAGGAAACGTCATCATTAACATATAAAGAGAAGAGATGAAAATATTTACGAAAATGGCAGCTGTCGTGCTGGCTTGCGTGCTGGCTGTTCCGGGAGAAGCCAGGGTGAATGTGGTTTATCAGCGGCAGGACAGTCTGCGGATTGTAGGACTGCTGCAGCAGGCAAGGGCTATGAAGAAGAAACCAGCCAGTTGGATGCTTTGGTTTGGCAAGCAGATGGCGGGCGTTCCTTATGTGGGCGGCACGCTGGACCGGACGAAGGAAGAGGTGCTCATCGTGAACACCCGTGAACTGGACTGCACCACATACGTAGAGATGGTTACGGCGCTCACCCTGTGCGCCAAGAAGAACGAGACTTCTTTCTCGGCTTTCTGTGAACATCTCCGAAATGTGCGTTATGTGGGCGGAGAGATTTCCTATGTGAAGCGCCAGCATTATTTCACGATTTGGATGGATGCAAACGAGCGCGAGGGAATCGTGAAGAATATTGCGCCCAATCCTCCTTTCTCGGCCGTTCAGACCGTGAACATCAACTGGATGAGTACGCATGTTTCGAGTTATAAGATGCTTAAGGCTCATCCGGAATGGAAATCGGGAATCAGAAAACTGGAACAGAGTGTGAACGGCAAGCGTTACCGTTATGTTCCGAAGGGTAAGATTGCCAACACGGCAGTTTTCCGCAACGCTATTCACGATGGTGACATTATCGCCATCATTACAAACAAGAAGGGGCTCGACACAACCCACATCGGTATTGCTTCCTGGCACAAAGACGGATTGCATCTGCTCAACGCCAGCAGCATTCACAAGAAGGTGATTGATGAACCGATGACGCTTTATACTTACATGCACAAACATCCGGTGCAGATAGGAATCAGGGTTTGCAGAGTTCAGTAAAAAAATATTAGAAAAAGAAAAGATAAATGGAAGAGAAAAAGAATTTTGAAGCGATTTTCAAGGAAGATCTTTATCAATATCTGCTGAGTATTGATAAGGTAGATGCTCATTTGCCGGAAGCTCCGGATTTGGAAGAGCTGTGGCAGAAAGTAGGCGAGAGTTATCTGCCTGATGCGATTCGAGAGTTTGCCAAATATCCTACGGTTTCATTGGGTTGGATCATGTATGTAGGAATGGCGCTTGCCAAGTATTGGGATGAGGATTGGGAACTCTACAGCAAGGTAGAGAATCATTATGAATATCTTCGTGACAGAATAGATTTCGACCACATGGATGACTACATCTGCGAAAAGGTTCTGCTGCTGAATGAGGAAGCGCATAAGGCTGTTACGAATGTAGTGGCAGAATGTGCTTCGCGCTCTTACAGCAAGCTGATTCATCTGAATCTGCAGCCTGGAAGCAAGGAAGCCTTCCGTGGTTTCGTTGCCGCCCTTCACCAGATGTTCCTCATGGGAATAGCCGTAGAGCTAAAAATGCTGGGTTACCACATGACTAAAATGTAAAAGAAAGTCCGTAGGCGTTCTGTTAAAATGCCTACGGACTTTCTTACTTATTACTAAAATAATTACTTCATTTTCTTGAGATATTCTCCAGCGCGGGAATCGCCGAGTTCCTGGGCTTTCTTCAGGTTCTTGATGGCCTCTTCCTTATTTCCTTTCTCCTTCTGGAGCAGACCTAAGAGAAGGTAGCCGTCAGCATATTCAGGAGCCAACTCTATGCAATGGGTGGCTGCGCTGATTCCTTCATCATAACGCTTTACACGCAAGTCGAGACTTGCCCATTCTGCAAAATATGTAGGCTCTTTAGGAGCCAGGTAACAGGTGCGGGCAATATCAAGCAGGGCTGGCTGCCACATGCGTAACTTGGTTTCGCATTGGTAACGGGTGTAGAAAAAGGCTGGCGAAACAGGACGGGCAATGGAATCGTACATATTATAATCCTGAATAGCGCGGCGGAATTCACCCTGCTCCTTCAGAAATTCTCCACGTGCCAGATAATAATTCGCAACCATTCCGGTCTTGTTTCCAACGCTTACCGCACTATCGAGCAAAACCTCAATCTCCTTGGCTGGAGCCTTGAGATTCTTCTTAGCCTGGGCAGCCTCAAAATAGAGTTCGCCGCTGAGAAGTGAAGTATTGGTCAAATCCATGAAAGTATCGTAAGCTTTCTGATACTCACCCTTTACAAAATTAATCTGCGCTTCCTGATGGCGGTAAATAGGCTGAGCCTTGATTTCGTATGCCTTCTGAGCCTCAGCTATGGCCTTATCAAGCGTCCAGTCCTTATAAACAGAATCGCCCTTGTAAATAATCTTCTGATAAATCAGGTCGGCATAGTTGGAATGAGCCTCATCCTTGGCAGCCGATTTCTTAATGCCTTCTTCCATCAGTTTGGCAGCTGCATCATATTCTGCCTTATCCGTCAGATAAGCGGCTTTCTCCTTGTAACCGAAGGCTGAAGTAGGGAATTTGCTGATAAACTCATCGCTATATTTCGCATACACATCAGCTGTAGTCTGGCCTTTCTTCAGAGTCATCATCGTCATCGCTTCGTTCTCTGTATCAGGAAGAGCTGTACGGATGGTGGTTTCGCGAAGGGCTGCATCAAGACTCGAAAGACCGGTTACCTTCAACTGCTTGGCGTAGTTGGCGTCGATGGCCGTAACCTGACCATTGCTGTGCATCAGACCGATGACCTGACCGTTCTTGTTGGCAAACGGACAACCTACTGCATTTTCGGGAGCACTATTCGAGAAGATGTAATAGTTGTACGTAGTCTTGAACTTCTCCACGCTGCTGATGTCCTCCTGCTGGTAAGCCGGCTTCTTGATAGAATAAGGAACCAGCCAGACCTTGTCGCCAGCAGCCGATTCCTTGGTTGCGATAGGGGCAGCAACGGTAGAGGCGTTGATGCGGAATTTAGCCACATCATAGAGCTCGTCGGCTCCCATGATGGCCTCAACAGGAATCGATTTGCCGGAAGCGTCAACAACGCTTGCCTTTACAGCTCCGACAAATGGCTTAAAGGTGCTGATAGCCGTTCCCTTGTTGTCGATAAAAACACCTTGGGTAGAGGCGATAATGTCGCCTTTCTGATTGAAAGTAGTCAAGGTGAAAACGCTCTTAGCCAGTTTCTGGACCGAACCCGGCTGGGCATAGAGGGACGATGCTCCGAGCATCAGTCCCATCATGATCATATTTATTTTTTTCATAATCTTATTTGTGTTGCTTGTGTTTATTGAGCAACTCCTTAGCATTTGCCAGGGCAGCAGGCGTAATGTCGCTTCCGCTGAGCATCTGGGCGACTTCTTCTATACGCTGCTGCTCGTTGAGTTCCTTCATGTGAGAAAGAGTTCCCTCTTCGGTTTCTTCTTTCAGAACCTTGTAATGATGGGTTCCCATGGAAGCAATCTGAGGCAGGTGGGTGATGGAAATAACCTGGCGGTTCAGGTTGCCCATCTCTGTCATGATTTCCGCCATCTTTTCAGCAATCTTACCACTTACTCCCGTGTCGATTTCATCAAAGATGATGGTTGGCAGTTTTACGGCGCCGCTGATCATAGCTTTCAGAGAAAGCATGACGCGGGCGATTTCTCCACCGGAAGCAACCTGACTCACCGGCTGGAGAAGCGTGCTCTTGTTGGCGCTGAACAGGAAATTTACCTTGTCAACACCATCTGAACTGAGCGGCTTGGCGGAGAATGAAATTTCGAAGCGGACGTTTGGAATTCCCAGAGGAATGAGACGTTTCTTCATTTCTTCTTCTATCTTTCTGGCCGATTTCGTTCGGATGGCAGTCAGTTCACCAGCCAGCTTTTCAGCCTTGGCAAACAGAAGGGCAACTTGCTTTTCCTGTTCTTCTATGTCTTCATCTCCATTATCGATGTGCTGCAACTGTTCGTTGATTCGCTCGCGAGTGGCGATGAGTTCCTCTACATTTTCCACATGGAATTTCTGCTGGAGCGAGTAGAGTTGGTCGAGACGGGAATTGATGGTTTCAAGCCGGTTCGGGTCGAACTCTATATTATCAACGCTTCCACTTATTTCCTGGGCAATATCCTTGAGTTCTATATAGCTGCTCTGCATTCGCTCAGCCACCTCTTTCACATCCGGATAAACCTCCTTGATGTTGTCAATCTGCTGGGCTGCATTTTTCAGTTTGTCGAGAATACTGCCGTCTTCGCCCGAGAGTGCATTATCTGCCTCATAGAGCGCAGTCTTGATGTCTTCAGAATGGCTCAGGGTTTCTGCTTCCTGTTCCAGTTGCTCAAGTTCGCCTTCCTGCAGGTTAGCATCATCCAGTTCCTTAAACTGGAAGCGCATGAATTCCTCGTTCTCCCTGTTCTTTGCGATTTCCGCTTTCAGGTCTTCCAGCTGCTGCTTAGCCTTTTTATAGTTCTTGTATTCGGCAAGATAAGCCTTCTTCTGCTTTTCATCGTGGGCAATAATGTCGACCACGCTGAGCTGGAAGTCTTCCTTCTGTAGCAGGAGGTTCTGGTGCTGCGAATGAATATCGACGAGCTGTTCGCCCAGTTCTCTCATCTTGCTCAGGGGGACGGGCGTGTCGTTGATGAAGGCACGGCTCTTTCCGGCAGCAGTCAGTTCGCGGCGGATGATGGTGTCTTCTGCATCATAATCTATATCGTTAGCATCGAAGAAATCCTGCATTCCGTATTTTGACAGGTCGAAGTGGGCTTCTATCACGCATCGGTCTCTTCCTGCCTTGATGGCCTTGCTGTCAGCACGGTTGCCCAGGAGCAGTCCGATGGCTCCGAGAATGATGCTCTTTCCGGCACCCGTCTCGCCCGTGATGACTGAGAATCCTGGATAAAGAGGAATGTCCAACTCGTCAATCAACGTGAAATTCTTGATGTATAATTGCTTGAGCATAATTTCTTATCTTATTGTTTTAAAGGAACTTAACCTACCTAGGAAGAATCTTTGCTTTATCATCCGGGAAGTTGCCTCGAATCATTCTGCATGTAGCCTTATTCCTTGATTTTGTCCCAATATGAGTTTTGAGAAGGATTGATGGAGAAGAGCAGCTCATAAATGCTTTCTTTCTCTTTCTGAGTGCCATGTTTCTGATAGATGTTAGCAAGCTCGTCCTTCTTATAGTCGGTCCAGATTTGTGGCAGCAGACTGAGCGGTCTGTCCGTACGTGCCTTCTTCAGATCCTGGAGCAGGGTGATGGTGATTTCAGTTCTGCCTCGTTCCACATTGTTCGCCATTTCATCGAGCCCTTTTCTGTAATAGTTGTATTGCAGCATTCTGAAAGGTTCCATGGCTCCGTCTAGATAATCGGAAATGATGGCGAACCTATTTCTGTTGTCACTAAACGCTTTCCAGCCCGGAAAATCAAGATTCTGGGCGTTGTTGGTGAGGTTCATGCAACGTTGCAGAATGTCTTCACCACCTTTAGGCGCAAAACTGTCAAGATCTAAACCGATGATGAGGTAAGCATAGTAGGCGAGCAGAGCCGTTAGCTGGTTGTCAATCCGCTCTTCGGTAAACTCCAGCTGGTCGAACTCGGCAAACTTGAACGTGAAGTTTTCATCCACATTATTATATAAGGTGGACGTATAGGCTGAATTGTAGACGGGACGGTTGGCCTGGATGAGCGCCTTGCAGGTAAAGATATTCTGGTCTTTATCATACTTGCTTACCGTGATATTGAAGTTGCACACGATGCGTTCGTTCTTCCTGAATTGAAGATTCGTCCATTGCCTGTCGTTCACAAACTGCTCAAGAGTTTGCTGCAGATTATCGAATACCCGGTTTTCCGTGCCCTGAATCTGGGCATGGTTGATGGTAATCTTAGCCTGCAATTCCTGAGCGGCTGATGTGATGTGACTACAAGAGATGAGCCAGCTCGTTGATAATGTCGCGAGCCACTTCAGTTTTCGGTTTCTTCTCATATTCTTTCTTACCCTCTTCAGAAATAATCGTTATCTGGTTGTCATCCGTACGGAATGTGGTTCCCGGATTGCGAGTAGAGTTAAGCACGATGAAATCGGCATTTTTCTTTTTGCGTTTTTTCTGTGCATTAGCCTCTTCATCGTTGGTTTCCAGGGCGAAAGCCACAATTCGCTGATGTTTTTGTTTCATCTTGCCAAGGGCTGCGGCAATATCGTGAGTAGGGACGAGGCGGAGTTCCAGATCATCTTTCTCGCGCTTGATTTTCCTGTCAGCAATCTCGCTTGGCTTGAAATCAGCAACAGCAGCACAGAGAATGGCTGCATCGGTAGAGGCAAAAGCTTTAGTGGCTGCCTGATACATTTCCTCGCAACTTTCTACATCGATGCGATGAATGGCTTCGGAACAGCTGAGCGAAACCGGACCTGCAACCAGCGTAACCTCAGCACCACGACGGCAGCACTCTTCAGCAAGGGCAAAGCCCATTTTGCCGGAAGAATAATTGCCGATGAAACGTACCGGGTCAATCTTTTCGTAAGTTGGTCCGGCTGTAATCATGATCTTCTTGCCTTTCAAATCGCGCTTATCGCTTTCTTTTTCCTTGCAGTTTTCTGATGCAGCTTCATCGGTCTCTGCATTCTGCTGAGCCTGTTCATCGAAGAATCTGTCGAGGCATTCTACGATAATATCAGGTTCTTCCATGCGTCCCTTTCCTTCCAGTCCGCTTGCCAGGAATCCCACTTCGGGTTCTATGATGTGATTTCCATAGCCCAGAAGTGTTTTCATGTTGGCTTGGGTAGAAGGATGTTTATACATGTCGAGATCCATGGCTGGAGCGATGAAAACAGGTGCTTTCATCGACAGGTAGGTTGTGATGAGCATGTTGTCAGCAATTCCGTGAGCCATCTTTCCCATGGTAGAGGCTGTGCAAGGAGCGATGAGCATGGCGTCGGCCCACAGACCTAAGTCTACGTGCGAATTCCAGGTTCCATCGCGCTGCGAGAAGAATTCGCTTACCACAGGCTTATGCGTAAGAGCCGAAAGGGTGATGGGAGTGATGAACTCCTTTCCTGCAGGCGTAATGACCACCTGCACTTCGGCTCCGCGCTTGATGAGACCTCGTATGATGAGGCAAGACTTGTAGGCTGCAATAGAGCCCGTAATGCCCAATACGATTTTCTTTCCTTTTAACATGAATTTTTCTAACTGTTAAGAAATAAATCCGAGTTTCGCAAGGTTTGTTCTTCAACTGCTTGCGAAAGCCCGGTAACAATTATTTTCCCATTCTCTTGTTGAATTCACGAAGGCGGATGCGGGTAAGTACCTGCTTGGTATTGTTGGTGAAATCGCTTCCCAAGACCCATGTAAAATAACCCGGGTCTTTGGTCAGAATCTCAGCCACATCCCATCCTTTGTATTTGCCGAAGTTGAATACTTCGTGCTTCAAAGGATTTCCGTTCTCATCGTTTACAACGTTGCCCTGGGCGTCTTTTACTTCTTCCCAAACGATGCGTCCGGCGAAATCTACATTATCCTTCTGCTTAGAGAAATCGGCAAGTTCATCCATGTTGTTGTTGAGCACGCGCTCAGGTTCATCCTGCACGCCTGGAGCATACTTGTCGAGCTCGCCCATGAGCACGCGGTAAGTAGCCTCTGTATCCTGATCTGCACGATGAGCTTCGAAATCTTCCTCCATCTTTCTGCCGCAATAGAACTTGTAGGCAGCAGCCAGGTTACGGCGTTCCATCTTCATGAAGATGGTCTGCGCATCGATGAGTCGGCACTTGTTGAAATCGAAGTCGATTCCAGCACGCAGGAATTCTTCTGCGAGCATCGGTACATCGAAGTGGTTGGAATTGTAGCCTGCGAAATCGCAACCTGTAAATTCCTTCTCTAATGTGGCAGCCAGCTGCTTGAAGGTTGGCGCATCTTTTACATCTTCGTTGCTGATGCCTGTAAGGGCAACTACTTCGGCAGGAATCTCCTTGCAAGGATTTACGTAGAGGTTCTTGCGGTCTTCAGTTCCATCAGGCATTACCTTGATGTAAGAAATCTGTATAATACGATCCTTGATCATGTCAAGACCCGTTGTCTCCAGGTCGAACACGATCAGAGGCTTTGTCAAATTGAGTTTCATTTTTGTAGAAATACTTTTCTTTTTGTTGTTTCAGAGAAAGCCCGTGCTCCTTTAGTCGTTAAGGAGCATAGGCATGATGAGCATCAGAATATCTTCGTTCTCAGGCTGTTCTGCTGGTACGATGATTCCGGCACGGCTTGGGTCTGCCAGCTGGATGATGATGTTGTCGCTTGTGAGATTGCTCAGGATTTCCATCAGACTGCTTCCCTTGAAGCCGATGCTGATAGGAGAGCCGTTGTATTCGCAAGACAACTGTTCCTTTGCAGATGTTGAGAAGTCAATATCCTCAGAAGAAACCTCGAAACGGCCTGACTCGATGTGGAAACGGATGAGCTGGCTGCTCTCGCTTGCAAATGGCAATACGCGGCGCAAAGCACTCTGCAAGCCTCTGCGGTCTACTGTAACCTCGTTAGGGTTGTTTGGAATGACAGAGTTGTAGTTAGGGTAGCGGCCATCAATCAGTCTGCATCTCATAACGCCGTCAGTAAACTGGATTTCTGCGCTTCGGTCATCAAACTTGATGATCGCGTCGTCGCCGTCCTTGCTCAGAATGTTCTTCAGCAGAGAAGCTGGCTTCTTAGGCAAGTTGAATGCTGAAGGAGATTCGCTTTTGATAGTGAAGTTCTTGCTGCGAACCAGCTTGTGACCATCGCTTGCTACGATAGCGAGTGCATCTGCAGTCAGGTCGAAGTAAATACCGTTCATGACAGGGCGCAACTCATCGTTGGCTGTAGCGAAGAGCGAGCGTGAAATGTTGTTGATCAGCATTTCTGTAGGCAAAGAAACGGTGGTGCAAGCATCGTTCATGCTCTGTGTGCGAGGATATTCCTCTGCGCTCTGACCTGTGAAGTTGTAAAGACCGTTCTGGTAAACAATCTTGATGGCAACGGCTTCTCCGGCAGCATCCACATCGAAGTGAAGAGGCTGCTCAGGCAGTTCCTTCAACGCATCGAGGATAACGCGGTTAGGCACACAAAACTCACCTTCTCCATCGTGGTCGGTAAGAGCGAGTGTACTCTTGATGACATTATCACTATCGCTAGCCGTGATGCTCATTTCACCGTTAGCAACTTGGAAAAGGAAACAATCGAGGATTGGCAACGAATTCTTGCTTCCAATCACTTTTGCGAGCATGTTGAGCTTGCTGCTCAATGCAGAACTTGATACTGTAAATCTCATGAGTATTTTATTTAAATTTTATTTTGTTTTCTGTTTCACCTTAATTTAATTAGGCAATATCACCTAATTGAGCACAAAAATACAAAAAATATCGCTGATAAGCAAAAATAATTGGAGAAAAGTTCTAGTTTTTGAACTATTTTTAGTAATTTCGCAGTCAGAAAGAAAAAAACACCCTTTAAACAAAGGAAAAACTTTAAATATTATCATATGGAATTACAAGGAAAGGTTATTGCCGTTTTGCCTGAAAGAAGCGGCGTCTCTGCAAGAGGAGAGTGGAAAGCTCAGTCGTTCGTAATTGAAACCCACGAGCAGTATCCAAAGAAATTGTGCTTTGATGTTTTCGGAGCAGACCGTCTGGCTCAGTTCAACATTCAGAGTGGTGAGGAACTCCTGGTTTCTTTCGATATTGATGCTCACGAGTATCAGGGCCGTTGGTTCAACAGCGTCCGTGCCTGGAACATCCAGCGTGTTGACCCTAACGCCGTAGCTGGTGCTATGGGCGGAATGCAGCCAGGTGCGTTTCCTCCAGTAGGTGCTCCTGTAGCTCCTGCTCAGCCAGCAGCTCCTGCTAATGGCGCAACTGCAGCATTCCCTCCAGTTCAGCCTGCAGCTCCTGCAGCAGAAGGTGGTAGCGCAGATGATCTTCCTTTCTAAAAACAGAAAAGTAAGATAAAAATAAGAGCACTTCGCCTGAGACTTTCTTCTGTCTCGGATGAAGTGCTCTTTTTTTTATTCATAATCTTATATTTCTCTTTATCAACTATTTTCTATTCTCTGCGTCTCTTCTCAAAGAATTGTTTCGAAGCGGCAAAGAAGAGGAGAACGGAAGCTGCATTTTCTATAGCAACCATCCAGAATGTTCCGTTGTAACCGAAATGTTCTGCCACAACTCCACCTAGCAGACAGCCGATTCCAAAGCCCAAATCCCAACCTGTAAGAATGCTGCTGTTTGCCGTTCCACGCTGGTTGTGACGAGCCACATTAATAAACATGTTGAGGAAGGCTGGGTAAAGATGACCGTTGCCCAGGCCGATGAGACAAGCCGAAAGATAATAGGCTACCGGGTGCTTGACGGCAACAAAGATGATGAAACCAACAAGCGAAAGCAGCATTCCTTCGGCCGCATTCTGGGTAAGTTTTCCCTGGCTCAAGGCTTTTCTTCCCTGCAATCTTGACAGGAACAGACCCATGGAAAGAAGGGCAAAAAAAGTGCCCGTTCCGCCCGTAATTCCGAGTTCCTCCTTGCTGTAGATTGCGAGATAATTACTCAGAATGCCCCAGCAGAAACCGAACATGGCGATGTTGATGGCAAGGAGCCAGGCACGCGTCAGGAAGAAGCGGTCGAGAGAAAGCTTCTCCTTGTTCTTAACGATTTCCTTTTCGGGGAGGCGGATGGTTCCTGCAATCACAACAGAGGCAATCGCCACGATGAAAGCTATCCAGAAGAGAATCATATAACTGTCTACCGCATTATGGAGATAGATTCCGATGGATGGAGCAATTGCCATGGCAAAATTGTTGCTCAGTCCGTAGAGTCCGATTCCTTCATTTCTCCTACTTGCCGGAAGAACGTCGATGGCGCAGGTGCTGTTGGCAACCGTTACGGCTCCGAACGGACCTCCGTGAAGGGTTCTGCAGATGGCAAACATCAGGATGGTGCTGGCTGCAATATAGCCGGCAAAGAAGATGGCGAAGGCCGAGAGACAGACCATCAGAACCTTCTTGCGCGAAAAGCTGTCAACCACATATCCGCTGAACGGACGAATGAAGAGGGCGGCAACCGTATAGCCGCTCAGCACAATTCCAATCACATCTTTCGTGGCTCCAAAATTTTCGCTCAGATAGAGAGGGAGCAAAGGTGTGAGCAGATAGAAGGCGAAATACAACAGAAAGTTGGTAGTCATCACCTTGATGTAGTTTGCATTCCAAAGTTTCTCTTTCATCATTTTTTAGAGTTTATCCTCACTTTTAGGGTTTGTCCTCATTATTAGAGTTTGTCCGCCAGCCAGGCGTCGATGAGTTTTCGGGCGATGGAAAGTTTCTCTGGGAGAATAGGGAGATTCTCTTTCGTGAACCATTTACCACGAGAGAGTTCTTCTTTCTGAAGATGAATTTCTCCATCTACATATTCTGCCGAGAAGCCAATCATCAGACCGCTCGGATAAGGCCAAGGCTGGGAACCGAAATACTTCAAGTTCTTGATAGTCAGACCGGTTTCTTCCATTACTTCACGATGAACCGCCTCTTCCAGATTCTCGCCGGTCTCAACGAAACCAGCCACGAGACTGTCGAAATTTCCCTTGAAATTGCGAGCGTGTACCAGCAAGACCTGATCATCTTTCTTAATCAGAACGATGATGGCTGTGGCAAGCGAAGGCCAGACCTGTTTGCAGCATTCTGTACATTTCTTACTGATGTCGGTTGCCATTTTCATCGGAGCTCCGCAAACGCCGCAGAATTGGGTATTCATGTCCCAATAGTTGAGCTCCTGACACTTTCCTGCTTTCTGGTAAAGGGCAGGAGAGAGTTTGTAGAAACTAGGGCGCAAGCCGCACATTTCGTACTTCGGATTGCCGGTAACGGGCTCAGGAATGGTGAAGGTCTTCACCTCTGTTCCGTCTTCCATCGGGGTAATATTGAGAATGTGAGTCCAAGGCTTTGTTGGGATTGGACTCTCTTCTGAACAAGGAATCGTATAGGTTCCGTCTTCTTTTTTTTCGAGCAAGAGATCAGTCTTGCAAAATATAAACCAATACTTCATTCTTTATTTTGAACTTATTTGCTTTTTTACTTTGATCTTTATAATATGCTTTTCCAGAAGCGTTTCGAGGAGCTATTTCTTCTTACCGAACAGCAATTCGAAATCGCGCTGGGCAGCTGGCTTGGTCCATGCTTCCGGCACAAACTTCCAGTTGTTGTTTGGTTTTGCATCAACCGTTCCCATCTTTTCGATTTCTTCCATCAGATAGTAGCGCTGGTCGCGCTTGCTGCGATAGATGATTCGGCTTTCAAGACTGTCTTTCGGGATTCCGGCACCCTTGGTAAGGAGTTCGCCGCCGCCATTTCCACGATAGCTGTTAACGGCTACCTTGTACCATTTCTTCTCATCGAAAGGTTCGCCGTTGCTCATGCGCAGAATCTTCACCTTCTCGCCATCTGGCTTGGTTACGTCAACTTCGTAATCGATTCCCGCAGCACTATCAAAGTTGAACGAGAGATTCTTGAAACCGAGGCGTTGCTGGTCGCCAACGGTCTTCTCATCGAGCAGCAGGAGATGGTCGTCTGGGCTCTTCATGGTGTTCACCCAGAGGTCGTAACTCATTTCCAGATGCTTTCTGATTTCTTCGCCCGTCATGCGCATTACGTAGAGCTGGTTCTCATATTTATAGAGATTGAACATGTCGCTCACGTAGATTGGGCCGGCTTTCAGAACCGCGTTGAACTGAAGGGGAGCGTTGAACGAAATGTCGGCTTTTGTCATCTGCAACTGGAGGTTGAGGATGAAATCGTTGAAGGCAGAACTGCCGAAGAACTGGTCGCGGCTGTAGATGGTAGTCTTGAAGTTGCCGATCTGCTTGCCCACATATTTCTTTACTTCCGCAATCTGAGGTTCGAAAGTCTTCATGAAATCCTCGTCTATAGGACAATCTGTCACATCCACAATCTTGCCTGTCACCTTTTTGTCAGTTACCACCAGCTGCTTCTTTCCATTCACCTTTTTCTTGTTGAGGGTGAGGGTTATTTCAGCATCAGCCACGCTAATGGCGTTGTTGGCAGGATCCAGGCAAACCACCTGTTTTTCATCAGTACTGGTTACGGTTTCGTTGTCGCGCGTATGGTCGTGGCCGAAGAGAATGAGGTCGAAGCCTGGCACTTCTTTTGCCACCTTGATAGAGGCGTCTTCATCATATTCGGCAGTCTGAATGCCTCCGTCTTTTCCGCTGTGGAAGAGGCCGATGATAACATCCGGTTTTTCATTCTCCTGGAGATACTTCACCCATTTGCGGGCGTTTGTTACCATATTTTCAAATTTCAGTCCGCTCCAGAGATTCTCCGTGAGCCAGTTTGGAATAGCAGGAGTAAGCATTCCCAAGACTGCCACCTTCACGCCCTCGCGGTTCAGGATGAGATAAGGCTTAACGTATGGCTCGCCTGTAGAAGTGCTGATGATGTTGGAACCAAGAACTGGGCAATTGAGTTCTTTTATCCATTTGTCGTAAACTGGATGACCCGTTTCAACATCGTGATTGCCAAATACTTGCGCATCATACTTCATGTAGTTTACCACATCGGCAGCCACGTTTCTAGCCTCTGTGTTTACATAATTATAATAATAGCAGGTAGGCTGTCCCTGCAGAATATCGCCATTCTCCAAGAGGATGAGGTTACCCTTGTAGTCTTTTCGCAAATTATTGACGTAGGAAGAAACGCGCGCCAAGGTTCCTGCTTTTGGCTTACGGTTGATGAAATCGTAAGGGAAGAAAGAGCCGTGCACGTCGCTTGTCTCTATCACTCTCAGTTTTACGGTACGTTGTTGTGCCATCGCTTGTGAATTGAAAGTTAGCGCCAGAAGAAGCGCTGCAAATAATTGTTTCATATTAATTAATGTATTACTTTTAAGTAATGAAAGCCCATCAGTTGAGCTCTGTTTCTTATTTTCTCTGCAAAAGTACAAAAAAGAACTTAAATAGGCATACTTTTTGTTGGATATTTTTTAAAAACTAAAAAATAGGAGGTTTTATAATATGGCATTTGTTGATTATTACAAGATTCTCGGCGTAGACAAGAACATTCCGCAGAAGGATGTGAGAGCTGCGTATCGTAAACGTGCAAAACAGTTTCACCCAGATTTGCACCCTAACGACCCGAAGGCGAAGGCTAAGTTCCAGGCGCTGAACGAGGCGTATGAGGTGATTTCTGACCCAGATAAGCGTGCTAAATACGACCAGTATGGCGAACAATGGAAGAATGCTGATGCATTCGGCGGTTTCGGCGGAGCTGGTGGTGCAGGCGGTTCCGGAAGCTATGGTGGAGCAGGTGGTAATCCATTCGAGGGTTTCGACTTCAGCCAGTTTGGCGGAGGCGGAGGTTTCTCCAGCTTCTTCGAAAATCTCTTCGGAGGGCGTGGCAGAAGCCAGCAGTCGGCTGGAGGATTCGGTTCCGGCAATTTCGGCGGTTTTAATGGTTCTGCCGGTTATGGTAGCGGCTTTAATGGGGCTGGCTACGGAGCTGGTGCTGATTTCGGTACTGGTGGTTGTGGCGGCGGTTGCGGTCAGAATGGTCGTGCCAATAACGGCGAAATGAACATGAATGTGAATATCGACCTTTATACGGCTCTGCTGGGCGGCGAAGGAATCATTAAATTGAGTAATGGTTCTAAAATCAAACTGAAGATTAAGCCGGAAACGCAGAATGGCACGAAGGTTCGTGTTCGCGGAAAAGGATACGACCGAGGTGACGGAACCTTTGGCGACCTGATGATTACTTACAACGTGAAGTTGCCAACCGGGTTGAATGATAAGCAGAAAGATTTGCTCCGTCAGATGAAGGATGCAAAGTAATTTCTAAAAGAAGGGATCGGGTTCTCGGACATGAGAACCTTCCCGAAACATGAAGGTAAAAAGAAACGCCCTGCAAGAAGGGAACATTCAGAAATGAAGTTCCTGATCTTGCAGGGCGTTTTTTATTCTATTTAATCTTGCAGGGCGTTTTTTATTTTATTCTGCGGCATTAATCTTCGACATGTTGAACGCAGAAACCTTGCCGTCTGGCGAAACGGTTGCGTTGATTTTGAAATGGTTGGTTTTCTTAGTACCGTCGGTAAGCTGAACTTCCTCACGTGCTGAGAACTGAACCTGATATTCATAATCTTCGTCTCCCACCTCGCGCTTCTTGATCTTATAATCGTTGGTGAGGAACCAGTTCAGGTTGGTCACATCTTCCTTATAAAGCTTATTCATAAAGGTAACAACATCTGCCTTGGTAGCAGAATTCTTACCCAGGAGCGAAGAGAGAATGTCCTCGCATGACGCCTGCAAACCATCAGCATCGCGGGTATTGATGCTTTGGAAGAAATGGCGGAACAGACTGCTTACCATATCTTTCTCTTCAGGCTGCAAATCTCTGCTCTTGGCTTTCTTCATCGCATTTTCAGCCTCTTCGATATGCGAACCGTCAGCATGAGCGGCGAGATAAGCCTGGTAAGCTTCTACATTATCAGCATTCTTGGCCACATTCCAGTCGATGGAATCTATCTTGTTCAAAACCTCCTGCTTGTGTGGACTGTTTGGGTATTTGTCGAGATAAGCCTGCAGGGCCTCTTTCGAACCGCTTACTACGGCGTTGGTCCAGTCCTGATCGGTCTGTTTCAGAAGTTCGAGGTGAGCCATGATGGAATCACGATGCGCCTCGTCAGCATCTTTGTAAGTATCTAGGTAACTCTGCAGAACCATCGGGTCGCTACTCTGCATCGCATACTCGTAAGCTTCCAGTTCCTTATTCTTATTGGCGCTATCATAGAAATAGTAGAAAATGCCACAAACGAGGAAGGCGAAAATCAGAGAGATGATGATGACGCCACGGTTGCTTTTTTTCTTTTCCTGGGTTCCCTCGCCGTTTCCGCCGTTCTGAGAATTAGATTGCTGTGGGCGAACCGGAGGAACGGGTGGAGTAGGAGGTGTTGCTGTTCTGACAGGTGTCTGAGGACGAGCCTGCTGCCTGAGAGCGTCCTGTCTGAGAGCGTCCTGACGGCGGATTTCTTCTTGTCTGATTGCATTCTGTCTGGCTGCGTTTTCAGCTTCTTTCTGCTGAGTCATAGAAGCCTGGCTGGCAGGAGTCTGCTGGCTCATTCCTGTCGGAGGCGTCATTCTTGTGAGCGAAGGATTCAGCTCGTGGCAGTTAGGACACATTTCCAGGTTGCTGAAATAAATCTCGCCACAATTTGGGCATTTGGTAATTTTGCCTGCTATTTCTACTCCGCAACTAGGGCAGGTAGGTGCTTTATCGCTAATTTGGCGTCCGCATTCCGGACATTTTATAATTGCCATAATTCTATTTTGTGTTTATTAATTTACATATATAATTCATGCTTCTCTACTTCCAGACCTTATCCACTCTTTACCTTGAAGCTAATCATAAAGTTCCAAGTTCAGGGTTCCAAGTACTATCGATGTCTGAATCTGATTTCTCTGAGCTTGTGGCGCCCCATGAAACGGCTTTTGTCAACATAGCCGTTTATTCCGTTGAGTCTGCCCTTACCCGTATATTGCCACATTTCGAAATCTCTACCATCACGCAATACAGGGATGCGCTTCGTATACTGGGCAATCATCAGCTTGTAGCTGTCTAGCTTACCCAGAAGATAGTTGTCATAGAAATTGGCTCCCGTATAGATGAGGGGTTTCTGCTTATATGCTTTCTCTACGAGATGCAGAAACTTAAAGAGCGAATCGCAGAATTCTTCTGTATTCATGCCGCTTTTCGTCTCCACATCAATCATAGGCAAGAGGTCCTGATCTCCCGGACGGCATTGGGCCTTGAAATTTTCCAGCTGCGTCTGCTGTGGGATGCGGGGTCTGTAGAAATGATAAGAACCTACTTTCATTCCGTAGCGATGAGCTAGGTCGATATTCTTCTTGTATTTGCTGTCGATGTTGGTTCCGCCCTCGGTAGCTTTCAGATAAACGTAAGCCATCTTAGAGTTGTCGCCCACGGTTTCCCAGAACACGTTGCCCTGATAATGACTCAAGTCGATGCCGTGAACGTGCCGACAAGTGTCTTCGCATTGCACCTGGGCATGGGCTCCCAAGGCAATAATGGATGCTATAATAGAGATAAATAATTTTTTCATAGATGCAAAGATACGAAAATCAGATGAAAATCGTACTACTAAGAGATTAATTTTATAGATATTTTACTCTTCGTCCTGATGAATCCCAGGTTACCCCCTTCAATCCTTACTGAAATTTACTCTTCAATCTCAGATAATGAACGGAAGAAATTGTTCATGAAATTGCTCATGGTTTCTATCGGAGCGTATTGCAGATAGCGCATGCTGCGGCGCAGATTCTTGCGCATGGTTCCCCCCGTGGTGCGTACAAAGCCGCTGCTGGTCTGCTCAAACTGAATGGCCTGCTGGTCCATGATATTATAGTAGAGCGAACGGAGCGTCAGCTTGTAGGCGCCTCTTTCTATGTGATGAACGAATGGGATTTCGTCCTGTTCGAAATCGAAGAAGGTGATGAGCACGCTTCCTTCCAACTGGGCGATGCGCTGGATGCGGAGCTTGGCAAGCCACTTCTCCAGTTTCACGAAATCTACCTTGTCGCCTCGGGTTCTCAGGTAGTCTCCCAACTGGATGATTCCTCTGAGATTGATTCCGTTAGCCAGCATTCCATTTACGTTTGCCACGATGATGCGCAGCAGATAAATGGTCTCGATAGAGGTATCGATGGCGTGGCGTTCATCTTCCTGAATCTTGCTGAGCCGTCGGTTCAGAAAACCGTTGTTCATCTTCACCTCTCCGGCAGGAACATCATTCACGTTCTTGAGCATCTGAGCTATCTTTTTCTTCTTAAAGGTAGTCATCGGTTCCATTTCTTCCTTGATGCCGAAGTTGTCGGCACGGAGCTTAGTAAAAAGGTTGCGCTGAAGAAAATTCATATGCCTTGTTCTTATTAATAGTCAATAATAAAGTTTTGTTCTTCCTGTCAAGAAATCTCTAACGCAGAAGGAAACCCTCCTCTGATTTGAGAAGTCTTCCTAACTGTATCTCTTAGGATAGCGCAAGAGGATGGCCAGCAGGGCTGCCACACCTATCGCCAGCGGATAGTAGAGATAAGGAAGAATGTCCATCGGACTGAGATTGGCCAGACCAGCTGCCAGGAGCATCTGCACGCCATAAGGAATCAGTCCCTGAACCATGCACGAGAAGGTGTCGAGAATGCTGGCTGCCTTGCGGTTGTCTACGCCAAACCGGTCGCCTATCTTTTTCGAAATATTTCCTACTGTCAGAATCGCTACTGTATTATTTGCCGTACAGATGTTTACCATCGAAACGAGGGCGGCGATAGAAAGTTCGGCTCCACGCTTGCTGTTTACGTGGGCTGTAATCTTGTTGATGATGAAATCGATTCCGCCGTTTTCGCGGATGATTTCGAGCATACCACCTGCCATCATGGCGATGATAATGAGTTCGCCCATGCCGATAATGCCGTTGCCCATGGCTGAGAACCAGCCAAAGAGATCGTAGCTTCCGGAGGCACCCAGAAGATGACTGCCTATGCCGATGGCGCCACAGAGTAGGGTGCCCAGGGTGAGAACAGCCATTACATTCATGCCGGCAATAGCGGTAATGAGGACGGTGAGGTAAGGCAATACTTTCATGTATTCTACCTCGTTGATGTGGGTTGGGGCCTGAAGACCGACTCCCATGACAGAATAGGCGATGAGTACGAGTACGGCGGCCGGAACCACAATCATGGAGTTGACTTTGAACTTATCGCTCATCTTGCAGTTCTGCGTCTGCGTAGCAACAACCGTCGTATCGGAGATGAACGAGAGGTTGTCGCCGAAATAAGCGCCACCTACGATGATGGCGGTCATCATGCCTACGTTAGCATCCATCGAGTGGGCCAGTCCGGCGGCTATCGGAACCAGAGCCACTACGGTTCCTACACTTGTTCCGATAGATACGGAGATAAAGCAGGCAGCCAGGAAGAGTCCTGGCAGAATCATGCTGGCTGGCAGGATGCTGAGCGCCAGGTTGACGGTTGCATCAACGGCTCCCATCGCCTTGGCTGATGCGGCAAACGAGCCAGCCAGCACGTAAATCCAGAGCATGAGCATCAGGTTGTTGGCGCCGGCACCCTTGCTGTATGTGTCCACTCGTTTCCTGACAGGCATTCCGCCGGAAATAGCCACGGCATAAATGCTCGAAATCATGAACGCTACTGTGAGCGAGAGGCTGGTGTCCTGATGGCTGCTGTCTACCGAATATACGGTAAAAGCCACGATGAGGACAATCAGCAAAAATAATGGCGACAACGCCAGCAAACCTTTTTTATTACTCATACTTCTTTTTTTTTCTTTTTAATTAAAGAGTTACTCCATTCTTGAAGATGGAGATTTCACGATAGCCATTATACTCGTTGCGAGCCTCCTCGCCACTTGCTACGGCTATAATCTTATCAATAAACTTGCTTACCAAGTCTTTCATTTCTACACCTTCTACCAGAGCGCCGGCGTTGAAGTCAATCCAGTTTGGCTTGTTCTTTGCCAGATTGCTGTTGGTAGAAATCTTCATCGTTGGCACGAAGGTTCCGAATGGGGTTCCGCGACCTGTGGTGAAGAGAACGAGCTGGCAACCTGCTGAAGCCAGAGCTGTGGCTGCTACAAGGTCGTTACCCGGAGCTGAAAGCAGGTTCAAACCGGTTGTCTCCAGACGGTCGCCATACTGGAGCACGCCGCTTACCGGAGCACGTCCGCACTTCTGGGTGCAACCCAAAGCCTTATCTTCGAGGGTAGAAATACCACCAGCCTTGTTACCTGGAGAAGGGTTCTCGCCAACTGGTTCACCATGGCTCAGGAAGTACTCCTTGAAGTCGTTAATCAGGTGAACGGTCTTGTCGAAGAGTTCCTTATTTTCGCAACGGTTCATCAGAATGGTTTCTGCGCCAAACATTTCTGGTACCTCTGTCAGGATGCTTGTACCGCCCTGAGCTACGAGCCAGTCGCTAAATTCACCTACCAATGGGTTGGCTGTAATTCCGCTGAAGCCGTCAGAACCGCCACACTTCAAACCTACGCGCAGTTTGCTTACCGGAACTTCCTCGCGCTTGTCTTCCTTAGCCTGGGCATAGAGGTTGCGCAGAATCTTCATGCCTTCCTCTAGCTCATCGCCTTCAACCTTCTGTGTTACAAGAAGTTTGATGCGGTCGTGATCATAGTCGCCGAGCATCTTCATGAAATCATCTGGCTGGTTGTTCTCGCAGCCGAGCGAGAGAACGAGCACGGCACCTGCGTTTGGATGCAGACAGATATCGCGAAGCACCTTGCGGGTATTCTCATGGTCGCCCGAGAGTTGTGAGCAACCGAAGTTGTGGTGCCATGCGTGGATGGCGTCGATGCCTTCGCAGCCTGTTTCTTTCTTGAGGAGTTCTACCAGCTTCTCAGCCACGCCGTTAACGCAGCCCACGGTAGGAACTACCCATACTTCGTTTCTTACGCCTACTTCGCCATTCTTGCGAACGTAGCCCATGAAGGTGCGGTTTTCCTTAGCGATGTTCAGCTGCTCGTTAACCGGGTTGTAGGTATATTCGAGCGTACCGGCAAGATTGGTCTTGAGGTTGTTCTCGTTTACCCATTCGCCCGCCTTGAGACCGGTCTTTGCATGACCGATAGGGTAGCCATACTTCAGGATATCTGTACCCTCGGCAGCATCGTTGATGAGTACCTTGTGTCCTGCAGGTGTATCCTGCAATAATGTGATGGTCTTGCCATCTACTTCAATCGTTTCACCCTTCTTCATAGGGCGCAAGCAAACCACTACCGAGTCGGCAGGGTTAATCTTGATAAAACTTGATTGTTCCATACGTAGTCTGTTTTTTATTTATTGTTTATAATTTATAATGTTCCTGTATTGTCGCTAGTTGGCTCCATACGCCCTGAAAGGGCAAAAGCTCCTAGCCCAGGGCATCGCCCTGGGTAATTACGGACGCAACCCTGTCGCCCTGTAAGGGCAAAAGCTTTAAAAATTTGGGCAATATATAAAGCTTTTGCCCTTACAGGGCGCCTTACTGATTGCCATTATACCCAGGGCGATGCCCTGGGCTAGGAGCTTTTGCCCTTTCAGGGCGTACTTCTTCTGGAGCTTTTGAGCCTTGTTCTGCCAATTCGCCTTAGAGCTGGGTTCTGCGATAGAAATCTACGTTTTCCTTCATCAGCAGCTCGATAGGCATATAGTTTACCGGCGTAACTTTCTTCTTCAGCACGATGGCCTGGAAGAGCGTGTCTACGCAGGAGTAACCCTGCATGTAGGCGTGCTGGGCGATGAGGAAGGAGATGCTTCCTTCGCGCAGACAGCGGGCGTTTTTCTCCACCATATCGTAGCCCATGATCTGAACGTCGCGGCGGTTGGTCTTCAGCAGGAAATCGCCCACGATGTGCGCCTTCGAAGTCATGGTGATGCAATGGTGGATGTTCGGATGCACGGCAAAGAACTTCTCCAGCATTTTGACGAATTCAGCACGTGTGCCGCTCAACGGCAGGTCGAGCAAGGTAATCTTCACGTTAGGGAAGTGGTCGTGCATGTAATGGCGGAATCCTACCTCTCGGTTGTCCTGCTGCTTGCTGACCACTCTTCCGTCTTTGGTCTGCCTCATGAGCAGGATTTCATCTTCCTTTGCTGCAAGCATCATCAGCATCTTGGCTGCGAAGAAACCGGAACAGAACGAATCCTGGCCGAAGAAAGAGAGCGGACGCAGATCGGGCATGTAGGAGTCGAGCAGGATGAATGGGATGCTTTTGTGATGCAACGCCTCGGTAAACTCGCGGGTTACGTCGAGCGATGAAGGCACCAGAATGACTCCTTCCGGACTGGCCTCAAGAATCTTGTTGCCTTCTTCGCGGAACGATTCCTCGCTGGAACGCTCATAGAAACGAATCTCTACATCGATATGGAAGTCACGTCGGGTATCTTCACATTTTTTTGCGCCTTCCTCTATTTCCTCCCAGTAAGCCTCCGATTCATGTTTCGGAATCAGCAGGTAGAAGGTATAGGATTTGTTGTAAGCCAGAGCGCTGGCGTACACATTAGGCTGATAATTCATTTCCTTGAGGGCTTTCTCGACCTTGTCGCGTGCAGGTTTCGACACGTTTGGACGGTCGTGCAGAACTCGGTCTACGGTTCCAACGGATACGCCAGCTCTCTCGGCAATATCCTTGATTCTGATTTTTTCGGCCATTGTTTTTTAGCATTACGGGTCTGGTTGCCTCGCGTGTACTTATTATATAAGGAGCCTCTTCTGGGGGCTACGATAGATAAAACGTCGCAGGTACTTCCTAGCTGTGCACAGACCACAATTAGTATTAAGCAATTCTGTTGTGTGCGACCACAAGTACGAATTTTGCCGCAAATATACAACAATTTTTTGAATTGTGCGAAGACACAGCAACTTTTTTGCACGAAAAACAAAAAAAAATGCGATTTTATTTCGTTATTCGAGAAATTATGGTTATTTTTGCCCTCGAAATTGAATGACAACTGATAATTGAACTTCATTTCTCTACTGAAAAGTAGAATTTAATTTGTTACTCATAACAAACAAAATAAAAACAAAAAAATTAAAACTATCAAACATGGCAAAAATTGTAACATTAGGTGAGATCATGCTTCGTTTATCACCAGAAGGCAATGATCGTTTCATTCAGAGTGAATCACTTCGCATCATCCCTGGTGGTGGTGAGGCTAACGTAGCTGTAAGCTTGGCTAACTATGGTCATGATGCTTACTTCGTATCTAAGCTCCCTAAGCACGAGATTGGTCAGATTGCTGTCAACGGTCTCCGTCGTTACGGCGTTAACACAGAGTTCATCGCTCGTGGTGGCGACCGCGTAGGTCTCTACTATGCCGAGACAGGTGCTTCTATGCGCCCATCCAAGGTAATCTACGACCGTGCACACAGCGCAATTGCTGAGGCTGACCCATCTGATTTCGATTTCGACAAGATTATGGAGGGTGCCCAGTGGTTCCATTGGAGCGGTATTACTCCAGCTATTAGCGACAAGGCTGCTGAACTTACCAAGTTGGCTTGTGAGGCTGCTAAGCGTCACGGCGTAACTGTTTCTGTTGACCTCAACTTCCGCAAGAAACTCTGGACTTCTGAGAAGGCTATCTCTGTTATGCGTCCTCTGATGAAGTATGTTGATGTTTGCATCGGTAATGAGGAAGATGCTCAGCTCTGCCTGGGCTTCAAGCCAGATGCTGACGTAGAGGGCGGTAAGACTGATGCTGAGGGTTACTACGGAATCTTCAAGGGCATGATGAAGGAGTTCGGATTCAAGTATGTTGTTTCTACTCTCCGCGAATCTCTCTCTGCTACACACAACGGCTGGAAGGCTCTTATCTATGATGGTAAGGAGTTCTATCAGAGCAAGCACTATGACATCAACCCTATCATCGACCGCGTTGGTGGTGGCGACTCTTTCTCTGGTGGTCTGATCCACGGTCTTCTTACTAAGGAGACTCAGGGCGAGGCTCTTGAGTTTGCGGTAGCTGCTTCTGCTTTGAAGCATACTATCCCTGGCGACTTCAACCTGGTATCTGCTGACGAGGTAGAGAGCCTGGCTGGCGGTAACGCTAATGGTCGCGTTCAGAGATAATAGATTTAGTTTAGAGTTAAAAGTTAATAGTTTATAGCCTTCATGCTTATGGAGTAGCCCCTATAAACTATTAATTACTGAACTTTCGCATGTGGTTCAAGTACGGGCTGAAGGCCCAAAAGCTCCAGAAGCAGCACGCCCTGAAAGGGCAGA
>ENA-OXQY01000056-OXQY01000056.1-human-gut-metagenome-genome-assembly--contig:-NODE-56-length-42516-cov-47.222392_pt1 | contig 42516 bp, 37 predicted proteins | sample MGYA00249588_ERZ652575 | MGnify/ENA primary metagenome ERZ652575 (study PRJEB26925, sample SAMN05826562) | human gut metagenome | biome: ENVO:2100002; feature: ENVO:00000062; material: ENVO:00002003...
ACGACTCATAAATCTACCCTTAATCGTGTATTGGATGATAGTTGCGGATTTTAGGTTCATGTAACTAAATTCTTTTTATTAAAGGTTTTTCTAAAATATGAATATTTATGAACAGAAATGACAATTTTGAACTTTTCTTCTCGGAAAATGAATTGATTTCAAGTAATAAGTCTTGGAAGAAAATAGGGGATAATTATGAGCAGTATAGCATAAATAGTTCTCGTAATTATATAACCAATGCATCTTGTGGTATTAATTCTAAATAAATTTGTCTTATGAGCAATTGGAGTGAGATTTTGACAGAAGTAAATCAATCTTTTCCAACAAATATTGATTTGCTTAATAAAAAAAGGAAGGAGTATATGGATAAAATAGCGGAAATAACAGGGCGTAATGTTATAACCTATTATTCTGGCTGGCTTAAAAATCCTAATGCTCCATTTATTTCAATCAATGATTCAGACATGAATGCTTTCATGACTAACGTATATAAACTGGATAGAAGTAAAGGGCTTGATTTAATTTTGCATACTCCTGGTGGCGATTTAGCAGCTACAGAAAGTATTGTGAATTATCTTCAGTCTGCTTTTGATGGGAATGTGCGTGCTATTATTCCTCAAATATCTATGTCCGCTGGTACGTTGATTGCCATGTCTTGCCGAGAAATATTAATGGGACGTGAGTCTTCTCTGGGCCCGATAGATCCTCAGCTTGGAGGAATTCCATGCCAAGGTATGCTGGATGAATTTGATAAGGCTGTAAATGATATCGCCAATAGACCTTCTTCCTTAGGCTTGTGGCAGGCAATCATTGGTAAACTAAATCCAACTTTTATTACCAATTGCGAGAATTCGATAAAATGGTCAAAGGAACTAGCCAAGTCATTCCTATTAAAAAATAATCCTGAGCTTAATATAGACAACATATATGAGGTTTTTCTCAATCATCAGCATAGTTATTCGCATTCTCGACATATTCCTAAGGAGCAATGTAAGGCTGCTGGTTTGAAGATAACAGATTTGGAAATGAACCAAGACTTACAAGATGCTGTATTAAGCCTTCATCATTGTTATATGATTTTGTTTGATAAGATTGCATGTTCTAAGGTTGTAGAAAACCAAATCGGTGGTTGTTTCATACAAAATTATTCTGAAGAGGGAAAATAGGTATGGCTATATTTGTATATACATGTAACCAAGAAAATTCTTGGAAGGCCATGAGTTCGTATGGTGTGATGCAATGCGTGGCTTGCTTTTCCTGAGACCTCCATTTACCTAGAGCAAGCTGGTGAGATGTGTGAAGGGTAGAGTGCTGGATGTTGCCGTGGATATCCGTAAGGGGTCGCCGACATACGGTAAGCATGTGGCTGTGGTACTGACGGAGGATAATCATCGTCAGTTCTTTATTCCTAAGGGCTTTGCGCATGGCTTCGCCGTGTTATCTGAAACTGCAGTATTCCAGTATAAGTGTGATAACTTCTATCACCCTGAGGCTGATGGGGGTATCTCGATACTGGATGATTCTCTCGGTATCGATTGGCGCATTCCTACAGAACATGCTAATCTTTCGGAAAAGGATACAAAGCATGAAGTATTGAAGGATTTTGATAGTCCTTTCGAATACTAAGTGTGATATTATTTCATATATCGGCTTCGATGGCTTATAGCTATATAAGTATAATTGATTTCTTGAGATTTGGAAAGAAATGAATTGCTGAGTTTGATAAGGGAGGACTATCGATGATATGAGAAACTGGAAGGAAGTAATTTTTGCATTTGTAAGAAGATAGGAATGGCTTTCTTTAGTGAATCATTCTCTATCACCTTTTGGTTCCGTATATGCTCTTGTCTTCAAAGTAAAAAATAATGTTTTTGTTAGGATGATAATCAAACCATTATCGCTGTTTTATCGCATGAATGAACAGCGCTTGGGTATCGAATTGCCTATAGGTTCTAGAGGTATGGGGAGACAAAAATCAGCCAGCAGGAAATAACAAAGTTTATGCAAAAATAATGAGAGACCAAGAAAGAATTTGAATTTCTCAACACCAAAGGAGTGCTTTTACAAAAACATTACGTAATTTTGCACTCGCTTGTTGAATTCGCAGAGAATGCAAAATAAATTAAATCATAAAACAAATGTAATTTATGTGGTCAGACAATGAAACAACGCAAGATTTGTTAGGCTATCAAGTTCATGCAGACTTGCTCAAAAAGATAATATTGAATGATGCCATGTTGCCTATCTCAATTGGAGTGTTTGGCAATTGGGGCTCTGGAAAAAGCAGTTTGATGTTATTGCTTCAGCAATCATTGCAGGAATGGGAGAAGTCACAACAAAATGAGCAGCATAGTATCATACTCCAAGTTTATTTCAACAGTTGGCAGTTTGAGAGTTATGACTCCACCAAGCTGACAATGATAGAAAGTATATTGGAAGCACTTGACAAAGACATTAACACACGGAAAGATGTATTTGAGCGAGTAGACGATTTACTTGCAAGAATAAACTTTCTGAAAGTTGGTGTCTTCATTCTTAAAAAAGCATATGACAACCTGACTCCTGATTGGATGAAGAAATGGCTACCTAAAAAGGATGACATAGATAAGATAACGGGAAAGGATAAATATAACAACCTACTTGAAGATGTAACCAAAGGTAATACTTCAAAATTCATTGCCACTTTCAGAGAACTTTTCGAGGATTTGGTTAATGACATGGGATATAAAGCCGTTATTGTCTATGTTGATGATTTAGATAGATGTGATCCTAAAAGAATTATCGGATGTTTGGAGGCTGTCAAGTTGTTCGTAAATGTAAAGAAAACAGCTTTCGTGATTGGTGCGGATGAACGTATCATTGAATATGCCATAAGTCAGCATTATCCAATTCAGATGAAGAAAGAGGATATATCCAGTCCATTTTCTGACTATTTGGAGAAACTTATTCAATTGCCATATAAACTACCACGTTTGTCGGACAATGAGCAAGAAACCTATATCACGCTTCTTTTATGCAAAAATCATTTGAGTGAGATACATTTCAACGAAATTCATCAGAAATATTTGGAATTCAGAAAAACAGACAAGCATTCCAAGTACAATATAGATGACATCAAGGCAAATATTCAAAATGTAGATTTTTATGCGGTAGAATATCGTTTGCCGATAGTTCCGATTATTAAACAATTCTTGAATGGAAATCCACGACAACTAAAGCGTTTCCTAAACACATTGTATGTACGTCAGGAGTTAGCGGAAGTAGCAGGCTTCAGAGATATTCGTCCTGATGTGTTAACCAAACTTATGGTTTTGGAGTACAATTCCCTCTACAATTCTCGTTTTGAAGAGCTTTATAGACTGCAGAAGACAAATGAAGGAGTTCTACCATTAGGAAATGTCGAGCAAGAGGCAAAAACTGAAAATGGCATTCAAGACCCACAATGGAAAGACAACTGGTCTTCAGACTATCTGAAACAATGGTTAAGTTCAGATCCGTCTTTAAAAAATATAAATCTACAAGATTATTTTTGGGTGGCACGTGATGCCTTGAAGAATGAAAAGCCAATAGCTTCTTTAATTACAAATAAAGTCATGTTGCTATTCCAAAGATTGTGTTCTATACAAACAAATCGGGTAATGAAACGAGAGTTGCCTGATATAATTAATGCTTGTGATGATACTGAAAAAGCAATGATAATTCGTTTAATAAATGAGAAACTTAAACAAGAACCAAAATCCGAGACTTGTTGGACAATTCTAAATGCCGATGAAGAAAATCTATTGATGAACAATGATATAGATAGATTAAGGTTGTTATTCCATAATATGAAGGCAGAAGATATAGATGCTAAAGCTGATATTTTCTTTGTAAGAATGCTATCATTGAACGATGATATACGTGCTTATATAGAATCATTGCCGAAGGGAAATTCTTTAACAAAAGCTATAGAACGAAAAATGAGGAAACAATAATCATGGGTACATCACAATCACATAATTTAAAATCCTCCCCTAATTGGTCTGCCACCAAACGCGCAATGACGAGCATTGCAAAAGGTGCAGAGAACAAAGCTGCGACAAACGCAAAGTTTATAGGAAACTTTGGTTCTGCCCTTGGTAATGGGTTGTATAGGGGCGGTGGAAATGGCAGACACGGTGGTAATAGAGGTAGTTCGTTTGGACGTGCCGGTGGTCGAGCTGTAAGAGGGTTAACCACTGTTTTAAACAATGCCAAGCAATACGGACTAATAGCAAGTTTAGGTGTTGAAAATCTTCCTGAAGATCAGAAGCCCAAGACTCCACAGGAATTTAAGGAATTACTTCTGAATGAAATCATTGGAGACAATGATTCCACAATGGATGATGCTGCAGCAACTTATGCTATGGATAAAGTGCTGAATGATATTTTGTCAGATTGCAAAGATGGACAAGAGATAGAAGATAGGCTTCAAAACGCAAGCGAAGATGATATTTGTGAATGGATTATAACCTTTGAAGTGGAGTATATATTGGAATACTCTGCGGAATTGTTTCAAAGTCACATATTTGATAAAGGAAGCAATCCTGAGGATATAAAAAGAGAGATCAGGGGATGGTTGCATAACGAATTGGACGAGAAGTTGAGCAAAGAAATGACCCAAATCGACTTCAATAGCCAAGACGGAAAAGACTATCTTGATTCATTAACATCCGATATTTTAGATATATGGAAACAAGAATAAACATCAATTATACTCCGTCAGGAACAAGTGAAGTATTTGGAACTTTTACTATTTCTTTCCAAGGAATTGACGGACAAATTCGCTCAGTCGATACAAAATTCAATCCCAAACAACTATGGGAGTTCTCGCGGGACACAACATCTGTAGCTTTTGACTTTCTTGTATTGGCCTTGATAGTATATAATGTGGATAGAGCAGTCCATCGTTTGTTATATTCAGACGATGGATGGAAGCGAGATTTAGTATTGTTGGATGTACCTGTTATCAATCTTGCCATGATGAATCATGGACGCGAGGCTTTTAATAGAGCCATAAGTTTTCTTACTGGAGACAATTGGAACATACATTTCGTTCAAGCAAATCCTTATGATTATCGTCCGACAAAAAATATTAGAGATTACGACCCACAAGAGTTTGAAAAAGTTGCTTTATTCTCTGGCGGTTTAGACTCATTAATCGGTTTTATTGATGAAACAAATACGTTGTCTGTCAATAAAAAGATACTGCTTGTTTCTCATATGGAATTGGGTAAAGAACATTGCGACCAAAAAAGTATTTTAGGATATTGCAGAGAAAACAACATTTTCCAAAACAAATTTGAGCAAGTACTTCTAAATGCAGGTTTAAAGCCTAAGTCATGGAATGTAAAGGGAACTCCATCAGAAAGCACATTCCGTTCAAGGTCATTGTTGTTTTTTGCTGCTGGAATATACGTAGCCCATAAAATGTCACCAAACACCCCACTAATAGTACCCGAAAATGGAACAATATCAATAAATATACCTTTGGATAGCGGGCGTAGAAGTGCTTGCAGTACAAGGACTACTCATCCCACATTCATAAAACGAATACAAGAAGCACTTAAATTGGTCGGTATCAACAATACTTTTTACAATCCATACAGATTGAAATCAAAAGCAGACATGATGAAAGACTGTGATAATGATGTGAATAAGAGTGTAATTTTAAGACAATTATACTCAAAATCTTGTTCTTGTGCAAAAAGAGGGCATAATAGTCATTGGGATAAACCAGGTGACGTTATACGCAATAAAAAAATCACTCATTGCGGAATGTGTCTACCATGTTTGTATAGAAGAGTTTCTCTAGATATTATAGGATTGGATTCAGCAGAATATGTTGGAACCGATGTCATGCATGGAACCAAGTACAATTTGAATATTCATAAACAGAAAAGAAACCATGATTTCAATGCCTTATTGTATTTTATAAAGAATCGAATGGATGCAAATATCATCCGAAGAGAACTCTTTATGAATGGAATACGTAGCAAGCAGGAGCTCGATGATTATGTGTCGTTAGCGTTACATTCATATCAGCAAGTAAAAGATTGGATTGCAAGAAAAGGAACTCCCGAAATCAAAGGTAAAGCAGGAATCGTATGACAATAGATACACATTGCCATTATGATATGATGGAAAATCCTACAGATTATATCAGTAAGGCTGAAAGCCACGGTGATATAATTATAGGAATGACAAATCTGCCAAGTCATTATAGAATGGGAAAAGCACATGTCGTGGGATATAAACACATACGTTTATCACTAGGTTTCCACCCACAGTTGGCAGCCACATCACAGCATGAATTGCCTATGTTTGACACTCTCATTAATTTTACTTCATACATAGGAGAAATAGGATTGGATTTTTCTTCTGCATATTCAAACTCAAAAGACATTCAAATAAAAAGTTTGAGACATATCCTTTCTAAAATATCTGGTGATACCCATAAACTTGTAAGTGTGCACTCCCGAAAAGCAGAGAAAGAGTTACTTGCTTTACTTTTAGAATACAGGATACCAAACGTTATTTTTCATTGGTATTCAGGAAGCATATCGTTGATAGCAAATATCGTCTCAGCTGGATATTATTTCTCCGTAAACGAAGCCATGACGAAATCGTCTAATGGAAGGAAGATATTATCAACAATACCTAAAGAAAGAATTCTTACAGAGAGTGATGCGCCTTACAATAAACATTATAACATCAGAAATACATTAGAATATCTTAATATGTCGGAATATGAAATATATCAAAATTTCAGATGTTTGATAAATAGAATGAAATATTGATTATGGCACAGCCAATGTTGAAGAATGACTATGGCAAGTATCTTCTTTCAATCCTTGAAGAGAAAGATCAAACATTAAAAAAGAATTTAGAATATTAATTTTTTTGAACACGAATCTTACGAATATCACGAATATAGAGGTTATAGTTTCTCCTGAATGATTCGTATAATTTGTGTTCGAATATATACATTGATTAGAATGAAGAATATTGTAATAACGGGCGGTGCTGGTTTCATCGGCTCACACGTAGTAAGACTTTTCGTGAACAAATATCCTGAGTATCACATCATCAACCTCGACAAGTTGACATACGCAGGCAATTTGGCTAACCTCAAGGACATCGAGGACAAGCCTAACTATACTTTCGTTAAGGGTGATATCTGCGATTTCGACCTGATGTTGAAACTGATGCAGGATTACAAGGTGGATGGCATCATTCATCTCGCTGCCGAGAGCCACGTAGATAGAAGTATCAAGGATCCATTCACTTTCGCTCAGACCAACGTGATGGGTACCCTGTCTCTGCTCCAGGCGGCAAAGATTTACTGGGAGAGCCTTCCTGAAGGATATGAGGGTAAGCGCTTCTACCACATCTCTACTGATGAGGTTTACGGTGCCTTGCAGATGACTCATCCTGAGGGTATTCCTGCTCCTTTCACTACCAAGGCATCCAGCGATAAGAACCATGAGGCTTACGGCGAGGAGTTCTTCGTAGAGACAACCAAGTACAATCCTCACTCTCCATATTCTGCATCCAAGGCAAGCTCAGACCACTTCGTCCGTGCTTTCCACGATACATACGGTATGCCTACCATCGTGACCAACTGCTCCAACAACTACGGTCCATACCAGTTCCCTGAGAAGTTGATTCCGTTATTCATCAACAATATCCGTCATCGCAAGCCATTGCCTGTATATGGTAAGGGTGAGAATGTGCGCGACTGGTTGTATGTAGTAGATCATGCCCGTGCCATCGATATGATTTTCCACAAGGGTAAGATTGCCGAGACTTACAACATCGGCGGTTTCAACGAGTGGAAGAATATCGATATCATCAAGGTGGTAATCAAGACTGTTGATAGATTGCTCGGCAGAAAGGAAGGCGAGGATATGGATCTCATCACTTATGTAACAGACAGAAAGGGTCACGATATGCGTTATGCTATTGACTCTAGAAAGTTGCAGAAGGAATTGGGGTGGGAGCCATCTCTCCAGTTTGAGGAGGGTATCGAGGAAACCGTGAAATGGTATCTCGATAACCAGGAATGGATGGATCATGTTACTTCTGGGGAGTATCAGAAGTATTATGAGAATATGTATAAAGATAGATAATGTTAAGAGCGTAGTATTCGATACACATGAAAGTTTCAGAAGATACCATAGAGGTTGTTAAAGAACACTTTAGAAAAGTGTTCGATTATGTAGGGCTTGAATTGGAAGATGAAATAGCAGAAATAGCAGAAGACGATGAGGAAGTTTGTGTAGATATTGGCTCAGTTGAAACAAATTTCGATATAGCAGAGTTCCTTATAAAAACAGAAAATATAGAGTCTATGTCTTATGATGACTATTGTGTAAGATGTGGAAGATTTTCTCAATTTAATATTGCAGTTGAAGGCTATTATTTTGGACTTGATGCAACTTATTTTTATGAACAATTTAAGCAAAAAGGGCTGTCTGTAATGTTAGAAGAAGAACCTCTTTTAATAGGGTTAAGGAATATAAAGGAAGGGACTTATGATAGAGATTGTTGGAGTCCATTTGTTGAATATATAGCTTTAGAAATTAGATACGAAAAGGAAGAGTCTAAGTTATCTGCGGAGGAAGAAATGAAATTAATAAAGCGTATACTTTTCTCTTTGAATACTAGATACTCAAAAGCTTTTACTTTGCAAAAACTTCCAGATCATAATCCTGATGATGATAGTTATGATGATGAAGAAGTTGAACCAGATTGTGGTCAAACAGACATGGACACAATTTCAATTGAAAGTTTGCCGCAATTTAGCCCTATGCTTCAGATGTACATTAATGCTAAAGAAGTAAAAGACTCTTCTTTAAGATATTTGATGTTCTATAAAATTTTAGAGTACATATCTCCTTTTGTAGCCAAAAAGGTTATTTATGAGAGATTAAATCAGAAGTTGGACAAATTGACGATTACAGAACGAAATGCTGAATATTTAGATTCTCTTATCAATTTGACTAGAGCGTATGACAATTCTTTGAAAGATGGTGAATTGGCAAAGTTGGTATTAGATGAGTGTGCGGATTTAGTAGATTTGCAAGACTTTATTCCACAATCCATAAAAAAACGTATGATGTCAGATTCTAATTTTGGTAAAAATGAGCGTTGGACTTATGAAAACATTATGGGATGTGAAGATCGGATGAAAAAAACGTTGGCAAATTTTCTTTATTCCACGAGAAATAGTATTGTGCATGCGAAATCCAATTACACATATACCGGATTTGAATGTCAAGTTGAGGACATACCGCAGTTGGACGAGATGCTTCAATCCTTGTGCTATACAATTGTATATTGGAAGGAACGTCATTGAATATTAAGGTAGTAGTTGGCTAATAGGACAAAATATATAGTAAGTGTCTGGTTAAAGTCGTATTGTGCGCCAAGATAAAGTTTCGTACCTTTGCACCATGATCTTAGATTATTCAAATTTTGGTACAAAGCAAGAAACAATTAAACAGCAAGCCAAAGTTCGCCGAGGTTTTAAATCGTCGACAATGAGGTGAAGGAAATGCGAGGATATGGATCTCATCACTTATGTAACAGACAGAAAGGGTCACGATATGCGTTACGCCATCGACTCTCGCAAGCTGCAGAAGGAACTCGGCTGGGAGCCATCTCTCCAGTTTGAGGAGGGTATCGAGGAAACCGTGAAATGGTATCTCGATAACCAGGAATGGATGGATCATGTTACTTCTGGGGAGTATCAGAAGTATTATGAGAATATGTATAAAGATAGATAAAACCCAGATATGTTTTTATCGGATAATGCCAATATCGAAGTTCTCCCTGCAGGTTATGGTGATTGTATCTTCATGTCCATACATAAGATGAATATGGTTTTCAACATTTTAGTAGATGGAGGCTTGGCTTCCACCTACTATAATGTGAAAGAACGAAGAAATCCGATGGGGCCTCTTAGAGCATTATTGGCTCATCTTAAAGAAAAAGGTCATTATATCGACTTGTTGATATGTACTCATGTGGATGATGATCATATTGGAGGCATTAGGAAATGGTTTGAAATGGATTTCCCTACCGATGATTTCGTTCGAGAAATCTGGATAAATGATGATGTCCTGATAGCGGACCGACATGATTTGAATAACACCTCTGCTCATGCTGCTTCTATCATTGGTAAATTGAAAGAGCAGCATATTCAATATCAAAACAGCATTGTAACGGGCTTTTCCAAGAAGAATGAGTTTTGCCGTATCAATGTGTTAGCACCTTCATCTGAACATCATAATGTCATAGCCCATGATATTCATGAATCATTAGACAACACTCCTTCGGAAAAGGAAAATAACAAAAAAACTTTCATGGAATTGGTTCAAGAGGACTGGAATATGAAAGATAATACGCCTGAAAATGAAGCTTCTATCGCTTTTGAATTAGAATGTTGGGATGGAGTCAAGCTCCTATTATTAGGCGATGCCAACTATCAAGACTATATGGAAGGGTTGAAGTTGTTTCATCCTGATAAGGAAGAAAAGTTAGAATACAATATCGTAAAGTTGTCTCATCATGGAAGCAAAAATAACTTTCACCCAGACTTCTTAAAAAGAATACATACACCTTACTATATTGTGTCAACTAATGGTGTTAAATTCAAACATCCCGACAAGGATGTGTTAGCCCAGATTATTTGTAATACGGATTCTGTAATTTTGTTCAATTACAAGAAACGTATGCAGGAACTTATAGTGGAGCAAGACAGATTGGATTTTCCTGATTTGGACAATCGCATAAAGACATTAAACTGATGGATATAGAAAAAATACGAAGATACCATACTGTACATGTGGAGGATGGAAGTGGCGTAATAGTAAAAACATATACTGAGGAATATTGGTATCTGTTGACTGACTATCACGTTGTGAAGGATGTCGCCAATGACAAGATTACTTGCTACTTTTCATCACAAAGTCCACTGAAAGACAAAAGCATTGTTATATTGGACGACTTGCGTGATGAAGAACTTGATGTTGCCATCTTTAAAATATCTCCACAAGGTCTTGGAGAGTTTGAATATCTTCCTATCTGTGGAAATAGTAAAGAATTTCCGTATCATCACATAGGATTTCCAAAACACCGCCAAAATAGAGAAGCTGTCAGTGATAGTGTTGTTTTATACATTACCCAGACTGATGGCTTGGTAAAAGGCCATTTGATGGAATATGAATATGTACAACCACCAAAGAAAGAAGAAATTGAAGGTATGTCGGGAGGAGGTATCTATGATGGCTTACTTAGACTGGTAGGACTCCACAAACAATCTTCCAACGATGATGAAAATGAATTGTTAGGCAAGGCTGCTTACATACCGATAGCAGACTTCAAGAAAGTATTGAATAGCTATGAAGGTTGGTGTCAAATTCAAGAGTTTGATTTAACTACTTTCGAAACGTTTACGAGTCAAGTGTTTTCCTTTAACGATGATATTTGCGTTAGAAATGCTGCCGCCTCCATTTTGATGAAATTAGATAAATATAAGGAGCAGATAGAACACCTTTCTCCTAAGGATGTTATAAAAACTCTGAAAGTTCGTCATTATTTGTCGGAAAAAATGGTAATTGAAGAGCAGAGTCGTGGCTTTTGGATTGCTTTTTCAGAGTTTGTCATAGGAATCATGGTTCTTCTAGATTTCAAGATAGATCATGAAGATTTGATAATTGCTATTTATGATAAATTTCATTTTATCTATTCGAATGAAACATTTGATGTGTTTGAAGCAAGAGAAAAATTGGATATGTCATTGTTGGTAGGTATAAGAGAAGGAGCTAAATTGGTCATCGGTGGTTTAAAGCCAGGTAGATCTTTAAAAAGTTGTGTATTACCAAGCGGAACAATTCCTACAATCACATGCGCTGAGCAGTATAATGAAATGGATATTAAACGTTCTGGCAGACTAATTTTGCAGCAAATTACAATAGCCAACAACTGTATATTTCAAAAGGCCGTGGAGAAAAGTGTGGATGATGAAGACGCCACATTCGAACATTTCAGAGAACTTTTAAAAGATAAATTGCAATGAAAGATGCTATAGTTAAATCGTTTGACTCGTTTGATGTTCGTTCAAAAATTTTAGTTTGTGTCACAAAATGCTTGACAGAAGATGAACTGAGAGAAACTTGGCGCAATTATCGAAATGATTTTGCGATAGAGTTTCAAACAGACGACATAGATGAGTTTGAAAGATGGAATTTCTATTTATTCTATGTTGTTGATAACAAGAATGCAATTGACCGTAGTTTAAAATACGAGATAGAGCATGATACCATTTCGTCACGTAAGATAGTCGTCAGCAAAGATGAACTGCAAGATGAAAATGGAGAAAGCTTGGTGATGAGATATATAAAATATGACATAGGACAAGTCAAGGCTTGTACAGAGCCACCAATGTTTATGTGTGATAAAAATGTAGAAAAATTGATAAAATGAAAATAAAACATGTTTTTATTCAAGCTTTCAGACTGTTTGGAAAGGTTCCTGTGAATTTGACTTCGACATTAGACCCGAATAAGGCTTCTAATTTTGTTGCCATTTATGCGCCTAATGGTTTTGGAAAAACTTCATTTTTTGATGCTATGGAGTTTTGCGTCACCAAATCAATCCAAAGAGTTTCTGTCAATTTCAAGGAAAACTTCAAGGTTGACCAAGAACAAGGAAGCACGACTTTCATTCATAACAAGGATTTCCCAAAATTGCCAATAGATATTGTCATGAACTTTGAAGGGCATGATGATATAAGAACGACATGTAATCCACAAGATGAGTGTTCTATGTTGAAAGGCAATGGGGATAACTTGTATTTCAGAAATGCCGTGTTGAGCCAAGACTGGTTCTCAGAATTTCTTTCTACAAGTAGTGCAGAGCAACGTTTCAAGATATTTACCGATTATTTTGTAGAAACCAAAGATTTATTGGATTATTATCGCCGTTTGTCAACAGCTTCAACTTCTTTTAATCGTATGGTTATCAAGACAAATAAGGAGGTAAAGAGACTGAAAAAAGAAATTGATGGCAAATTGGATGCTGGGGTTATACTACAGATTGAAGATGGAGTAAAGAAATTAGCAGACAATGGCATATCTGTAAGATGGGAAGGAAAACTTGACGCAGAAGCTCTTACTGTGTTAAGGATGGAGAGTGACAATCTAATTGCTGAAATAAAGGCACAAAAAGAGGATATTGTAGACAAGATTGCGAATCTTAATCTCGTAAGCGTGGGGAATGACCAAATCATTAGCATTCAAGAACTCGAAAACTTCGAGAAAGCGATAGATGAGAAGAAGAAGCAATCAACTGAGTGTGAAAACTGGTTACAGAGACTGAATGTTTATTTGAAAGCTGAAAGCCAAGTAGAGGAAGGACGTAAATCCTTACTCCTCTGTCAGAAAGAAAAGGATAGACTTGTATATTTGACAGATAACTATGAACCATTCAATAAAATCCATCAAGGTGTCGTTCAACTTTCAAGAGACAAGGAGCTACTATTGAAGAAAATAGCCAACAACCATATCCTGTTGGATGACAAGTATAAACGTAAGAAACAACAAGACGGCATTTTGTCAGACTACCAGAAAGAAAGAGATTCCATTCAGAATAAAATTTTAAAATTACATGACAGATATGTTGAACTGGCTTCTTTGCTCAAAATGAAAGTAGAGACAGAGATGTCGTTGGCATCAAAAGAAAATTCTTTGCAGAAAACGATAAACCAGCATGATGCTCTTGTCAACCAAAAAGAATCCTTGTGTCGTCTAAGAATTTCTATTGAAGAAGAGACTATTGATTGTACAATAGGGATATATGTTGATGAAGTAAAGTTTATCAAGGAACTAAATGAAAAAATTCATTCAAAGGAAGAGCAATTATTGTTGATAGAAAAGCGAATCAGCGAGAAAGGAGCTTTGGAGAATGAACTACAGCAATTGATAATCTCTTCCCACAAAGTATTGGAGCATTTAAAAGGAAGCAAATGCCCTCTTTGCGGTACAGACTTTGAAACACAGGAAAAACTTCTGAAGAATATTTCGGAAAATACTGTTATATCAACAGCTTTAGAGGAAGACCTGCAGGAGAAGAATGTATTGGCTGATAAAATCAATCAGCACAAAAATTCAATGTCTGAAAAACGAAAAGAATTGTTTGACAAGATTGATAAGGAGATTTCTGAAATCATAGAGAAGTTAAAGACCGTTGATACTTCAGTCAAACAGTTAAGTGATGAAAAAGAACAGTTGAAATCTACATTGAACAACATTGTTTCTAAACTTGCGCAAGATTATGGCGACATAAAAGGAACCATAGAGGAAGACAAGCAAAAAGAACTGAAAGGTTTAGTAAAAGCGACAGAAACAAATATAACGGCAACGCAACAGATTTTAAGCGGACTAGAAAAGGAGATAAACCAATGTCTTGCAGATATAACAAGTCATGAGGATAAGATAAAAGATATAGATGAAAAATCTATAGCATTATCAGAGGATGATTTTTATGTGGAATACACTTCGAGATTAGGTGATGAAAAACTCTCAGAAGAATGTCTTGATAGTTGGAAGAATAGACTTGCATCAATAGACGACGAGATTGTACAGATTGGTCAACAGCAAAAATCAAGTCAATGCAAACTTGATGAGTTGATAAAATCTGGCTTCAGAAAAGAGAACGTTCCTTCTATGAAGGATAAGAGAAACGTTTTAGCAGAAGAACTTTCAGAAAAATTGAATGTTTGGAACAATACTCTTTCCTTCTTAATGACTGTTTGTATGATACCGATTGAAGGCATAGCAAAATCAAACGAAATTAAAGTGGCGTATGAGAGTGTGTTGGAAGCAACACGAAAGAATCAAGAAAAGGTTGATACGAAACTAACTCTGCTGAACAAGTATGAAGTCTTACTTACACTTGGAGAGAAATATAGCACAAATGAAGTAAGAAAGGCAGAGTTACGTAATAAAGAAGAACAACTGAAAGAAGAAACACAAAAAAGAGATTTAATCAATTATGAGAGAGCAAGACTTCAAAAATACCTCGAAGACTTTGTGAAAGGATTCTTCCAGTTGGACATCATCAATAAGTTGTATAACACGATAGATCCTCATCCAGAATACAAGCAAATAGATTTCAAGTGTGACTTTAAAAATAAAGATCCAAGACTTAATGTTGTCATGTATTCTGTAAAAGATGGACATGACACGATTGTCCCGAATCTTTATTTTAGTACAGCCCAAATCAATATCTTGTCTTTTTGTATCTTCTTGGCAAAGGCATTATATGCCAAAACTGATAAGAATGAGGATTTAGGCTGCATATTTATAGATGATCCAATTCAAGCGTTAGATGATATTAATATTTTGTCAATGATAGATTTGCTACGCAATGTAGCCTATTCTCTTGACAAACAAATCATCTTGACCACTCATGATAGAAACTTCTTTGAACTGTTGAAGAAGAAAGTTCCGGCAGAACTATTTGGGTCAAGATTTTTAGAACTTAAACAAAGAGGAGTTTTTAGTGAGGGATAATCGCATGAATTTTCGATTAAAACAAGTTGTTACAATCGTGAAAAGACAATTGAGAAAATGGATAGACGGCAAGTATGCTCGCTGGAAGTAGTCTCATATTTCTACTTTTTTCTATTATAGAAAGGTGGTAGATGTTAGTCTATTGCATATTTGAATAATGATATGATTTTTGATTTCTTAATATATTGTCTGGGGAAAAAGGAGAATATAAGTAGGGTGATTACTGGTATGAACTGGCAGCAGCTATATTCCTTTGCTTCTAAGCAGGCTCTGCTGGGGCTTTGCTTTGAGGGCATAGAACGATTGGGGAAGGAGTATCCTGAGGAGTTGAAGCAGAACCCGATAAGGAGGGAACTGCTGATGACTTGGATGGGTAAGGCGCAACAGATTCGCAGGCAGAACATGAAGGTGAATGCTGTGGCGAGCAAGCTCTTCTCAATGCTGAGAGAGGATGGGATGAGGTGCTGCATTCTGAAAGGGCAGGGGAATGCCTTGATGTATCCGAATCCTTATTCACGTACTCCTGGGGATATTGATGTTTGGATTGATGCTAGTAGGGAGAGGATTATGGAGTATGCTCAAAAGAAGTTTGAACTGGGGGATAATATCAGACTGCAGCATCTGGAGACTTCCTTGGATGGTGTGCCTGTAGAGTTGCATTTCTTTCCTTGCTCCATGAATAATCCTATCTATCATGCCAGATTGCAGAAATGGTTTCGAAGGAATGCGGATCTGCAATGCTCGCATATTGTGGGGCTGCCCGATGGGGCAGGGGATATTGCTATACCAACGACGGCATTCAATGTGATTTATCAGCTGACACATCTTTATCACCATTTCTTCGATGAAGGGATTGGAATGAAGCAAATCATTGATTACTACTATGTAGTGAATAATGATGAGTTATTAGTGATTAGGGATACTTTGCAGCGAGAGCTGAAATATCTTGGCTTGTGGAAGTTCGCAGGGGCGGTGATGTATGTGCTGCATGAGGCATTGGGACTATCAGAGGAAAAAATGATTGCTCCGATGGATGAGAAGCGAGGAAAGTTGTTGCTGGCAGAGATACTGAATGGTGGCAACTTCGGTAAGTACTTCACCAAGTATGGGCATTTTACGCAACAAGGAATGGCAAAGAAATATTTCCTGAAGATATGGAGAAATATGCACTTCGTGCGATATTATCCTGCCGAGGCTCTAAGTGAACCTATCTTCAGGACATGGCATTTCTTCTGGCGGATGAAGAACAAGAAATAACAAAGATATACGGTGAACGGCTCTTCTCTCCCCTTTTATGAAGAGGTACTTTTCGGGGAAGGAGCCTAGTAGCCCGTTTTTAAACAAAATAATTTTTAAGATAATTTATGCCGACATCTAAGACATCTTTAGATTTTAAACTAATTGCAGTTCGAGTACTACCTGGTTGTGTGCAACATATTCGTAAATGTCTTGTTGAAAACCATTTCTATTACTTGAATAACGATTATCGTATATCAGAAGATAGTAAGCTGATAACAAGGCAAAGTAGTAATATAGCTCCGCTTTCAGCAATTTTCTTTTCCTTGTCTGAAAAACAAAGCAAGGGAGTTCGATTGAATTTTTCTGCAATTGTTGGTATGAATGGAGATGGCAAGAGTTCATTGGTGGAATTGATCATCAGAATATTGAACAATGCATCTATCATTTATGAAATTGGAGAAATCGGAACTCTTCTTTGGATACAGGGAGTCAATGCCGAACTGTATTACCATTTGGACGGAATTTTCTATCGTTTGGTAACAACAGAAGATGATGCTCGGATATACCGGTATGTGGAAACAGGTAATGTCTACAAACAAGACTGTATAGTAGGAAAAAAGATGCTGAAAAAGCTATTCTTCTATACTATGGTGTCAAATTATTCTTTATATGCCTATAATTCGTTGGATATTCCTAACGAATGGGAATCCAAGGACAATAATCAAAAAGACGAAGAGTATTGCTGGCTTCATCGTGTGTTTCACAAGAACGACGGATATCAAACACCATTGAGCCTTCATCCTTATAGAAGCTACGGCAACATAGACATGAACCGGGAGAAATTTCTGTCAATGCAACGTCTACTATCTCTGATGGTACACCCCAACCCCGCAAACCTGCATTCAAATCCTTTCAGAACGTTGAATGATAAAAAGGCGGAGCTTTTGGAACTGGAAGACATTGGGTATTCTAAACTACAGAAAATTACCATCACAGACTTCTTCTTAAAACATAGGGACACCAACTTGTTACAGGAAGACATAGCATACTTGGAAGAGCAAGATTCCAAAGAAAAAGATATGTGGATTTCAAATGCTATAAACTTGTTGTCACAAATATACCAGCGTATCATCAATCATCCAAATAACAATAAACTGTTTTGTCTTGCTTTAGAATATGCCCAAAAGAACGATTTACTCTCGAAAAACAGTGATGTTCACCAGTTGATAAAGACCCTGACAAGAATTCAAGAAATAGAGAATTGGGCTGATTTCGGAAATTCGAATAAGAAGATATTGAAGGAACTCGAAAAATTCCAATCATTCAATCTTTGTCAAATCCAACGCTTGGAATTGATAGATGCAGTATGCGATTGTTGGAAACAAATGGGTCTTGAACTTAAGAATGGGAAGAAAATAAAATTGGAAGTAACACCAGAACTTATCTTCAAGCCCTATGGGGATATGACCAATGAAGAAAAGTGCAAGCATTATATCATCTACAAGACAATAGCCATATTTGAGACCTACTCCACTTTCGGGTATCCATGCTTAGCCTATGAAACAGACTCTTTGTTTTCCGGCAGCATGAAATATATAAAGAATGGTAGATATGGACGCTATACGAACAAACTAGGCGAAGCTTTTGGCAAATTGAAGAATGAATGGAATTATAAATCCCACATCACACTGAAACTCCGTCAAGCATTCAACTATATAACCAATGGAGGAAGTGCTAAAATATATAATGACAAGAAAATATGGGAAGACAACGCTTCCGGTAAATATATCAACTTGAACAAAATATCAGATAAGTATGGCACCAAACTGCTGGATATGGAAAATCTGCCACCAGCAATCTACAAATGGCAGATCTATTTTCGAAGGGAGTCTGACTCTAGCCTGATACCATTTGATACTTTAAGTTCGGGCGAGAAACAGAGATATTTTTCTGTTGGAGCCATTATTTATCATCTGCTGAATATTGATTCTATCGGTAGCGGTAAAATACACTATCAAGCAGTGAATCTTATGCTTGAGGAAATTGAATTGTATTTTCATCCTGAATGGCAACGTAGTTTTACCTGTTATTTGATGGAGATAATCGGACAGTTGACATTTAAGCAAATACGGAGTATCAATGTGCTCTATGTCACCCACTCTCCCTATATACTTTCAGATATTCCAAAGACAAATGTGCTGTTTCTAAAAAATGGTGAAGCAGACTATTCCATGCAGGAAAATACATTCGGTGCGAATATCAATGGACTCCTGAAAAATGGATTCTTCTTACCAAGCCTTCCCATGGGAGAGTTTGCCCATCAGAAGATAAATCATCTGTTTGCTTTGTTACATTCCGGAGATTTCAAGGCAAGTGAATTGGAAAAGATAAGGCAAGAGATACAACTTATTGGTGAACCTGTCATAAGACAGCAGTTGATGATGTTGTATAACACATATAAACGACTCAACCAAGAACTTGATAGTAAGGCTTTCCGTAATTTCATCATCAATAAATTGAAAAACTAATACTGCCGAATATGATATATCTAGGGTATAATCGTGATTTGGATTCTGTTGCACATTTCTGGCGAGACAGCTTGCATGCTTTCCTTTTTGAGAAAAGAGAGGATAAACATCGTCCTTTTTTGAGAAATGGGAAACATAATGAGTATTACGATACTGTCTTTTCCAAATGGAAAGGATATGTAAGTAGAGAAACACGACTAAGAAGAATTTCGACTGCCACAGGAAATGACGTATTGAGCAAGCTTGACGAGTTTGAACATGACTTTGACAATATTGTTCTTGCCAAGAAAAAGGAGATGGAGGAACTGAAACTGGCAAATGCAACCTGTGGTGAGGATGTTCGAATTGTTCTGTCCTATATATTCGAAACTCTATATAACTGCTTCACCAAGAGCATAGCCAATGACGTACTTGAAAGGCTAAAGATAAGGACTTGTCCATATTGCAATAGAAACTATACTTTTACCGTCAAATCTTCTAGTTCGGCAGCAGGAAAGAAATTCACAACTCGCCCCGAGTTTGACCATTTTTACAGCAAAAGTAAGCATCCATTGCTAGCTTTGTCGTTTTACAACCTTGTTCCTTCATGCTCAATATGTAATCATGGCAAAGCAACAGATGATATTGGAGTCAATCCCTATTTCGATGGATTTCAGTCAAAATTTGGAATTTGCAATAAAACAAAGAATGTTCTGTTGAATATCAATGAGATCAAGCGTACAAAGTCAAAGGACGATTTTTCTGTTGGTTTTGTTAATCCATCCAAAAATGAAAAACAAAATATAGATGGGCTAGGACTTGCTGTATTGTATGACAAACATAAGGACTACGTGATGGATCTCATAGAAAAGTCTACAAGTTATGGCTCTTTGGAACAGAACCAAGCTCTGTCGGATGGATTTCAAGGTTTATTCCGTACACCACAAGAAGTTTTTGATTTTGTTTGGGGGAAATATTTGAATGAGGAAGAGTTAGAAAGCCGTCCTTTATCCAAACTGACAAAAGATATATTGGAACAATTAGGAATCGTATAAACATAAAACGATATGACATTCAAAATATTAAGCGCAACTTTTTTGCAAGATAGCAAGCATTCGTTCACGTTGGATTTTACTCAGCCTGAAAGTAATTCACAAGATTGCGAGTTCACACTGTTAATTGGGAAAAACGGTGTTGGCAAAAGTCTTATACTGGAAGCGATCATAGATTTCCTCCTTTATGTTTGGGTAAGCTATACCATGTATTCGATGGTGAGACGTTCTAAATATATTTTTTGCACTACACTTATTTACTATATGAATGGGGCTCTGTGCAAATTAGATTGGCAAGAAGGAAGCTTGCAATTTTATATAGACGGAGAGGAATGTTCGGTTTTGCTCGATTATTTGCCAAGGATTGTGGCTACAAGTTTCAGCATCTGCGATAAGTTTAAGATTCCAGGAAGTAAAGAAAGAGAGCAGTTTCATTTCTATAAGTATATAGGTGCAAAAGTCAATGGAAACATGATTTCACCGACTTCCATCTTATTTACTCTTCTCAGTAATATAGCTTCTGCCTCGCAAGAACAACTGAATCGAATCAATAATGCTATCAACGCCATTGGTTACGAGCTATATATATCATTCAGATTTAAGTTACAAGCAGTAAATGAAAAATTTACCTTTAACGAAACGTTGAATGACTTTGAAATGAAAGCAAAGGAAACTACTTATGCAGGCAAGAAATTCCGGCAACTGAATTTTGATGAAAAGCAAGTCTTGTTTGACTTTTATGAGAAGATCAAAGGAAACAAGGATACCATAAGTATGAATATTGATCTTACAGATGGAAATGATTTAGAAGCGAAGAAACATGATGTTTATGCTCTCTACAAATTGAGACAGATGAATGTTATCAACCTGAGTCAAATATCATTTCGTAAAGTTTCCAAGGAGTTTGTCTCTTGCATTGACATGAGTTCTGGAGAATTTAATATGTTGGCAACCATCATCAGTGTTGCTTCTGTAGCAGAGAAAAATGTTTTGGTCCTGATGGACGAACCAGAAATAAGTCAACATCCATCTTGGCAAATGTCGATTATAGACTACTTGGACAAATGTCTGAAAGGGCAAGCCTGTCATCTGTTAATAGCTACACATAGTAACTTCTTGGTATCAAGCTTGCCGATGAAACGATCTGAAGTGTTGCATCTATATAAAGACGAACATAATCTGATAAAGTCGAAAGAAATCGAAAACAACACTTATGGATGGTCGGCTGAAGAAGTGTTATTGAAGGTCTTTAATATGCCGACAACTCGTAATCGGTATCTAGCTAGTATTGTTGGAGAACTGATGAATGGTATATCCTATGATACTATGAAAGAGGAGGAAGTACTGAGTAAAATCAGTTTCTTGAAAGAGATTGTCGGCAATCTGAATGACATCGACCCAATGAAGAAAATCATAGAGACAATTATTGAAACGTTTGAGGAATGATTCTGCTATGAACTCAAAAGAGAATTTTATAATAGACAAGCCCTATTCTTTGCAGCCAGAAGATGAACACGCAATTTCTAATGTTCTGAACAAAGGTCTTACTGTTCGTTCGTGGACAGACAAAGAACTTGACTCATTTAAGGAAAACATGCGTAATTATCTTCATAAAAAACAAAATGGACTTTGTGCTTTCTGTAGAATGAAGATACATGAAGAGAACGCTACTGCTGAGTTGGAACATTTTGTCAACAAGAATAGTAGATTAGACTGGATGTTTCTTCCGAATAACTTGGTTCTTTCCTGCAAATTATGCAATTCATCAAAAAGTACCAAGAAGTCTCTTAAAGACATGACTGTAACAGATTATCCTACTGATGGTGATGAATTTCTTTTTGTCAATCCTTATTTTGATAGATATAGTGAACACATTGAAATAAAGAATGACATTCTGTATATGGGTATCACGGATAAGGGAAAATATACTGTAAAAGAATGCAAATTGAATAGATGGAAGCGAACCATTGCGCGTGCTGAGAACTTTATCCAAAATAGAAAGGATGGTTTTATCAGTGTTTTTTTAATGATGTATAATCCCGAATATGCAGAGGTAGTTGAGGATAAAGACAAAATTATTAATAGGTTGTATTTAAAAGAAAGAATACAACAGTATAAAGCAAAACACCGCAATGAAAAATAACAAGAGCCAATTAGATATATTTCTTCTCAAACGCATAGAAGAGAATCGAGAAGAGTTAAGACACAACTTGGATTCAACCTTGCAAGTGGAGCAAGCGTGTCTTGAAGAAATTGTGAAAGGTATCAGACATTGCAAAACTAATATTACGCATTGTAATAAGGTCTTAGATAAAGCGAGTATTTCTGTAATGCCAGTATGGATAGCCAAGAAAGAAGCATTCACGGATAACTTGACTATTTTGAATACGTTAGGACATATACAAATGGCAAGTATCGAGATGAAGCAATATACAAAGCGGCTATCTGCAGATAATGATTCATAGGAACAACAAGACGCCATAAAAAGTGCATATATTGCTATTTATGAGACATCAGAAAAGTTGATAAAAAATACAGGAAAGATAATGAAGTTTATCAACTCCAATTTTCCAAGCTATGATTACTCTGCCTTGAAAGAGGTGAAGAAATGTCTTGCAAAATTTAGGGAAGACAATGCAGACGAATTAAAACTTGTGAGAAACAATGTTGCTGCTCATCGTGATAACGATGTTTGCAAACAACTTGATATTTCTGAGAATTTACATTTATCTGATGCTGTAAATTTGGTTGTAGAATATGGAAATATCATCAATGAGTTGGGAACGACTATTAGCCCTATAAAAGAATTAGGGATAGAAAGATTAACGATGGTTTATTGATAATAATACTTTGAGCAATATGGAACCAAACATCACCCAATACAAATGATTGTTTTTCTCATACAAGTGGTATGTTATAGGATGATTGTAGGGTATGCTGCAACAAAAGGAAACTCTTCGACTGGTATCGGGAGGGACTGAAATGAGTGATGAATTTTGGGAAATGCTCTTCTACCCTATAATAAGTTTGTTTTAGGGGATGGGAGTTAATTGTACGAATATCTTTAATAATCAACACGTAGAAATGAAGTTTTTGAATCTATCAGCCATAAAGAAATTTTATAATGTTTGTAAGAAGAGATTTTTTAAGTTTCTTACACAAGCAGAAAATATACTTCCATATTATTATAGTTTAATAGCTTGTGTGATATTCTTGTGGCTTGCGGAATCATATATAACAAGAGCTCTGGATACATTGAATGCTTGGTGTGTTTGTGATTTGAATAAAACGGCATTTGGATGGCTTGTTTTCTTCTCTGTAAGTTTGTATATTGGAGTATCCATATGGAAATATGTAAGGAGAGGACTTTATGTTTCACATCGGTATCTGTGTTGGTGGAGTACAGGACTAGCATATTACCTGTATTATAGACTATTATCCTCTCATTTTCTTTTTTGGGGTATCAATGTCTTAGGCATGAATATAGCATATTTGGATTTGCTTGTTCCTGCATTTTTGACACTTGTAATTTTGAAAATTCTCAATTCTGTTAAAGAAACCGAACGAACTTCTGGCGGTATCATACTGAGCGATGAACCTATAAGTGACATAGAATCCGATTTGTTTGGCTACAAGGATATAGTATGGTATCTAAAAGGAGATTTAGAAACTGTCAATGTGACAGAACATGCTTTTAGCGTTGGAATTACGGGAGAATGGGGAACAGGAAAGAGTTCTTTTCTTAATATATTTGAGAAGTCAATAGATGATTCTAATAGTATCGTAGTGCGCTTTTATCCGCGTAGCTCCACTAAGCCTGATAAGATACAAGATGATTTCTTCGATGTATTTTCAGAAGCCATAGGAAAATACCATACAAGCATATCTGGCACAATAACGAGATATATTCGAGCTTTAAAGTTAGTAGATGGTGAAGGACTATTTAATAGGCTTACTGATGCTTTCGAGTCTTTTAATGTAGAAGATGAAAGAAACCGAATCTGTGAGGCTATTTCTAAAATTGGCAGAACAATATATGTCATTATAGAAGACCTCGATCGTTTGTCTGGAATAGAATTGCTTGAAGTGTTGAAATTGATAGATCGAAATGGTGCTTTCTGCAATGTTATCTATATGTCCGCTTATGACAAACAATATGTCAATGGTGTGTTGAAACAAACTTTAGGTCATCAGATTGATGGTGATTTTACAGACAAATATTTTTGTTATGAACTTCCGTTACCTGTTCAAAAAACTTGGGTCATCAAAAGCTATATAGCCAAATATCTTCGGGAACATACCCTATCCATTTCGAATGATATGACTTATAGCAAAGAACTTGCTGGAGAATGGGAAAAAGTTGGAAGTATGGTAGTAATGACATTGGGAACTATCAGACATGTAAAAAGGTTTATTAATCTGTTCATGTCTCGGTATGTTCATGTTATGGATGACGTTAATGTGGGCGATTTTCTCTTGCTGACTTTAATCAGATATTCAAACATCACAATCTATAATGCTATTGTAAATTGTCAATTTGTGCGAAGAGGCGGTTTCATGAGTGGAAGTGAGACCACCATGTATCTTGTTGAAGGCTATGAGAAAGTGCTCGAAGAATTAGGTGCAAATGAAAATGCCATTACTATAGTTAAAGAATTGTTCCCTATACAAGACGGAAGTCAAAGCGAAGAGAATGGTTATAAACGTTTGAGAAGAGCAGCTTCTTTTGACCTTTACTTTTATGATAGGTATAGCTATAAAATCTATTATAAGGATATAGCACCAATCTTTGAAGAAAAAGATGATGATAGTGCTTTAGCTTATTTTGGCGAGCTAATGAGTCAAAAGACTAATTGGAGTATGGTTGAAGAATATCTTCGCTATAGAGGTTTGGATTGGATTACTAACGGAGGCTTATTGAGAAGGTATATTAAACTCATCATTCTTGCTTATCATAAAACAGATAGAAATCTTAATTATTATGCTTCTTTTGTTAGGCTTTTCTTCAAATATTCAGAAGAGGAGTTTGTAAAACTCAAAGCGGTGGAAAATTCGGGACAGTATTCTAAGTTGCTATATGATTGCCTTGATGAAATGACAAAGACTTGCCATGTTTCTATAGGTGCAATGCTTGTCAGTATTCTTGATGAGTTTAGAAAGAACACAGAGAGACCAAGCGAATGTGTTTTGAAAGATAATCAATATACAGATTTGGCCTTGAAAGCATTGAAGGCTTACACAGAGCAGACAAATGTAGTAATAGATCCATTTATTTCCATGCAATTGTCAGTGATACATCCTATTGGAGAACAAGGCATTTTGGAAAAATCGAGAAAGTTTATTACAGATAAGGTTAATGCTAATATCGAGGCTTATGCATCTTCCATGTTTACATCTGCCATTCGCAGTAGTGGTAAGGAATTCTCATTGATATTATCATTGCGAGAGCCGGAAATGTTAAGCCAAATTTTTTCAGATTGGAATACCCAATTCCCTAAGTGGATAAAGAAACTGCCAACAAAAGACATGCAATATGTTTTCAATGAATTGTTTGAAGCTCATAAGCGATATGAAAATGTAGTTGTCAAGGCTTTAGAAAACACTTATGCCCATAATGATTACGCTGGTTTTAAAAGAGCCATTGAGAATAACAAAAAGCAAGAACGGGTAGCCAATAAAACAGAACAAGTGTTTGACTTTATTGCCAGGCATAATGAAGTTACAACTGCAAATATAGCAGAAGCCTTAGATATGCCGAAGACACATGTATTACGCATTGTAAAAAAATTAATGAAAGATAGACGAATAGAAGCTTTTGGTGCACCAAGACTTCAAAAATATAAACTGACAAAGGCATGAGAATAATTCATTTTTCTGATTTCCATCTGCAAGGAGGGAAAATCTTAATACTACATAAAATCAATGCTGAAAAGTTACTTGATGCGTTGAGAAAGGTCAACAAGCAAAAGGAAATAGACTTGGTCGTATTTGGTGGAGACTTGATAGACCGTGGCGGAGAATCATTTAGCTCCCCAACAGAAGGTTTCAAAACTTTTGAAGAAATTGTTCTGCTACCTATCAAGAGTGAACTCGGTCTTACTAACGAACATATTATCATTGTTCCAGGAAATCACGACAAAGATGTTTCCTTGTTGACGAAAGGTGCTGACAGTTTGATGAAATCCTTAGGTACGGAGATAAAGGTAATGAAATTCTTATTCTCTGCCAATTCTACGAATGAGAACATGAAAGGCATGTTGGCTTATTATGCTTTTCGAGACGCTTTTTACAATGGAATTGCAGAGTATTCTAAATCTGAAACAGATTTTGCTTCCTGTCTAAAACTTCAAATTGAAGGAAAGAAAATCGGTATAGCAATGCTGAATACTGCTTGGGGATGTACCGCAAAATCAGGAGAAGAAGTACTGTTGGGAAATGCTCAAGTAATGGAAGCTTTAGATACTATAAAGGATTGCGACATCAAAATAGCAGTCATGCACCATGATATATCTGCTCTTATTGAGTATGATAGAAATGCGGTCAAACAACCAATCATGTCAAACTTTGATTTATTGCTTACTGGGCATATACATGGTGACGATTCTAATTATTTGGAAATCCCAAGTGGCGATTCTATCATCCGTTCTGGAGTAGCTGGTATCACAGTCAACAATAATGATGAGACCGATGAACAGTATAAGAATGGTTTCCATGTAATAGATATTAATGTTGGCATGCCAACTGATGTCGCTATTGCCAAATATATTCAAAATAGTCAGTATGATTTTGAAGTTGATAAAGCATTTGGAGAAGATGGAACGTGGTGTCCAAACAAAAGGGTTGCCTTATTTGAATCCCTTGAAAATTGGATAAAAAGGAGTCATCAACTTTATACATATATGACAAATGAAAAGGTCGATTCATATATACAAGTACTGAAGAACCCATCCAACAAGATTGTTAAAATTGTCGCATTCTCTGGGTATGGAAAAACTAGAATGGTTTACGAAGCGTTCAAAAATTTGAATTTTTCCAAAAATTGCTATTATTGCAATGCCGTAAATGGGGATGTCGCAGTAATCTTGAAACAATTCAATGTACGTTGTCAAAAGATAACAGATGGCGAAGGATTGATAATTATAGATAATTGCAACAGTGAATTGCAATACAGAGTACTGCAAGATTATGATAATTTCAATTATGGGCATATTCGCCTTATCTTTACCTCCAATGCTGTAAATGAAAGAAATAGTGAGGCAAAAATTAAGGAAATCCGATTGGAAAGGGATATTTTAAGGAAAGAAGTAAACGAATATATAGATAACCATATTCCAGAGGTAAATTCAATAATCAGAGAAAATATAAAGAATATTGCCGATGGCTTTCCAACAATGGCATTAAGTCTTGTGAATGAATTTCAATCTGAAAACAAAATAAATATTCATACTGTTGATACACTGATTGAGCGCATGGTATCACATGATACGGGACTTACAGATGAGCAACAAACGGCGTTGCAGGCATTGGCGCTTTTTCAGCCATTACCGTATAAGCAAGGAACGCAACCCCATCCTGTCTATAATAAAATTATAGAAAATTCGATTTTATTACCATTAGCATCTACAGATGCGAATTACCGTCATACAATAGTAAATACCACAATTGAAAAATGTAGGAATACATTTATAGAAGTTGGAATGGAAAATCTGAATGTTAGACCATACCCTTTAGCATTATGGTATGTGGACAAGTGGTTCGCAGGCTGCGGAAATCAACTTGATGATTTAATTGATTATGTTGAATCTTTGCCTGAAACAGAAGGTAGGACTTTAAAATCTTGCCTATGCAAAAGGATGGAAGCCGTGGATGATAGTCCTTACGCACAAAAAATTGTTGAAAGATGGGCGCAAGACCGTTCTTTTATCAATGAGAAAGTGATTCTTTCCGACATGGGTTCACGTCTCTTTCTCGCCATGTCGCATGTGAATCCTGTCGCTATTGCAAAAGGATTATATGATTTCTTTGAGAAAAAAGATGCTCAGTGGTTGCATGACAACATTACTGATTATATAAGACGAAATTATGTAAACACGCTTGAAAAGCTTTGTTTTTCTAAAAGCAGTTTTGAATATGGTATTGTGCTCTTGGCAAAATTTGCTTTAGCAGAGAATGAGGAGTGGGGCAATAATGCCACTGGACAGTTTGTGCAAATCTTCAATATTCTTTTGCCTGGAACAGAAGTTGATTATGCTGAACGAGTTAAAGCTTTGCGTATGTTGCTGGCTAGTTCTGAACAATATGAAGAATTAGTTATAAAGGCTGTTGATACGGCATTCAAAAACGGAAGCTTTAGCCGTATGAATGGGGCTGAGGAATTCGGTCTGAAAATAAAACAAGACTATTATCCCAAATCTTCTGATGAAATTAGGGAATATTGGTATGCTTGTCGTGACCTGTTGCTGCAAATACTGGAGCAGAAAAAATATGTATCTAAAATTAGTAAAATTGTAGAAACCCACTATTATACATGGGCAAGCAATCCTTTACGATTCAATTGCATTATGCTTCCGCTAGTTAATAAGATTTTATATCTTAGACACAATAAATGGCTGGAATTATATGACAGTCTGTTTAGAATGTCATTGGATGCTGATTTTGATAAGGATTATCAAGGAACCAAGAAAGAGATTCTTTGCTTAATAGATAAGTTAAGACCGGATTGTTTTTCCAACAAACTTTACGAAGCATGGCTGAAAAGTCAAATGGATTTCAAATTATCAGAAGAAGAGATAGTACAAAGGCATATCGACTTGTTTGGGCAAATAGCTGTGGAATTTGTTTCCAAAGATATCTATACGAATTACTTGGAAATAAAATCAATATTAGATTTGGATATTTACATAGATTCCTTCTTTTTCAAGAAAATATCAGAAATGATGGATGCAGAATCGATGACTATTTTATTCCATAAAATTCTAGATTATGTCATTGAAAACAATGGAGATTGTGAAAAAAGTAGATTAAGCCAATTTGTCACAGAACTGTCGGATAGAATAGAGAATACTGAATTCTTGGAGAAAATATACTCTATGCATTATGAAAAACTGTATGTTGAATTATTATCAAAGAAAGAAGATGATAGGCTGACCATATTACATCATTTTGAAAATATGGCGGAAAAGGATCAGTTATCTATAGACTTCCTTCCAATTTATTTGAATAGCCTGAGATGGATGAATTCCCAACAGGCAGTTTTGTTGTTGCCGTGGTTAAATGACAATTTACAAAATCATGTGGATGATGTATATTCCTTTATGCAACGATACAGATATGTAATCTATCCTTTAATGGAAAAGGATGAACATATCATGAATATAATGAAGAGTTTACTTTTGAAATATCCCTTAAAGCAAGAGACCAAATTTGATGGTTATTGGTATTCACATACAATTATGACAATTTTAGAGAGTCAGCATGATGAGAACTTTGCTCAGCAGATAAATTCAAAATTCATGGAAGAAAAAGACAGTATGTTAGATAGTAAGTATGTTAATACTATATATAAAACTTTATTATCTAAAGAATACATTGACTGTATTTGGAATGAATTCTCTCGTGCTTTCTATAAAGAGGAATATTTCATCTTCTATATGAACGTTCGCTATGACATCGGTTCTGGATTCGGTTTTGGAAAAGGATATATGTTCAATGATAATGATGAGAAAATTAAGAACCTATGTATTCAACATCCAGATAAAGTTCCATATAGAATTGCAGAATTGGCTCCGTGTTTTGAATATGTTGGTGAAGCAGAGAATCGAACGGTTAAAGGTTTCAGCAAAATAATCAAGTGGTTAATAGACAACTTTGGTGAAGATAAAAGGGTTTTGGAAGGTATACACGCAAATCTTCATTCTTTTCACTGGACGGGTTCGCTTATACCTTATTACAACAGAAATATCGCTTGTTTCAAGCAACTCCTTACACATCAAAAAATGGAAGTGCGTGATTGGGCAAAAACATGTTTAGAGCTGGAAGAAAAAGATTTAAAGCAAGAGCTTGGTAATGAGGAGTTTGATGTAATGCATTACAATTTATAAAGTTATGGAAGAAAAGCTATTGTATAAATATCGAAGTATTGAGAAAGATTGTTTTGAAAGAGACTTGAAAGCTTTGAAAGAAAACTATTTTTGGGCTTCAAATGTTGAGCATTTGAATGATGATCGAGAATGTTTTTACAATGCTCAAATTATATTGAAACAATTGGATGGTTTAAAGTTTTCTTTCCCTGGCAGTTCTAAATCTATCAGCAATGTGGAGAAACAACTAAGAGGTCTTATGGAGAAAGTAAAGACTATTGGTGTGTTTTCTTTGAGCAGAAATCCTCATATACCTTCTATGTGGGCATTGTATGCTTCTGAACGTAAGGGATATTGTATCATCTATCGTGAAAATAAACTTATGGAATATACTGATGGAGTATGTTTATCAGATAAGAACTTGCTAGATGTTGTATATGCGCCATCAGCACCTGCTTTGGATTTCCGAGATTTCAATAATCAAGATTTGATGACGAAATTAGTAGCTACAAAAGAACAGAGCTGGAGTTATGAAGAGGAAACAAGAATTATCACCGATACTCCCAAAGAACATATGTATGTATCTTCAGCCTTGTACGGCATTATCTTTGGTTCCCAAATGTCTGAGAGTGACAAACATAAAATAAAAGACATTCTTATTGGTAGAAATGTAAAGTTCTTCCAACTTAGACATAAGGAAAATGATTATGGCTTTGAGCATATATTAGTCGATGAATTTATGGTTGATTCGTCTTTGTCGGATGATAAATACGATTTCATTAATAAGAGTATGCCTGTAGTTGATAATTTCTTTATAAAACTAAACTTTATCCCATCTTCAAATAAAGAAATCGAAGATTTTGTGCGCGAGTTTATAAAGAAACATACTGACAGGCAGTGCAATATCTACATTCATGATAAAAATGTTGATATAGGGAAGTTTGACGATAATTATCACAATTATGATTATCTTCAAAAGCATCTTATTGCGGAAAAGGATTCTGACTCTGACGATTTGTTTTTCAACAAGGCGCATAAGTTGTATGCTAAAATAAGTAACAATGAACACAAACACTCAAATAGACAAGATAGATAAAGTTCTCTCGAAAATATCGGGCAAAGAGATGAAAGCTTTTGTGTGGCAGTATGCAGCCACGCATGAGGACTTCGCTACCGCTTTGGTGGAAAAATATTGGAAGCCGGAGCGTGGTAACTACAAGGAGCAGGTGGAGGCTTGTTTTGCCCATGTTGGTGTGTTGGGTAAGAGATTCGGACAACCCCAATTGGACTGGAGGAAGATAGAGCAAGACTTGGCTGCAATGATGAGGAAAGCCAAGAGCATGAAGAAGAAAGGTAATCTGATAGATGCTGCCTTGAATGCTGGATATGTGATGACCATCACTTGCAGAGAGTTCAAGCACGACCACTTGGCTTATACTCCTGCTAGGTATGATGTTTGGGCAGAAGAAAACAAGGTTTTGCAGGACATTGTCACCCAGTCGGCAGACATGGTGAGGGAGTTGCTGATCAATAGCGATGAGATAGAAGAGGATTCTCGCTTGGGAATGCTTGGAGAAATAGCTGAACAGTGCGAGGAAATTGGCGACAACTATTTCATGCGCTTTGAGTGGTTTGTGGACGAGGCGATGCCGTTGCTTTGCGGTGATGATGAAAAGGCGTATCTGGCTCATATCAGCAAGCGACTGAAAAACAAGAAAGAGAAATACTTCCATTATCGCTATTACATCCAAAAGGCTGATTACTGGGCAGCGCATGGGAAACGTGCAAAGGCAGAGAAGTTGATGTGGGAGAAACGTGATGACGAGAATATCCGTGACCATTATATCGACAGCCTCATTGAATGGGGTGAATATAAGAAGGCGGTAGAGGTGATAGACGATAACAAGGATGACTTTCACTCCTACTCCAAGAAATGGGAGGACAAAGTGGTGAAAGCATTGAAACAGTCAGGTGATAAGGAATGGCTGATAGAAGAATGCAAGAAACGATTTATCGTCAGTGGTTATCGAATCAAATATTATGAGGCTCTGAAAGAGGTGATAGACGGAAATGAATGGCCAGCCTTCTTTGATGAACTTTGGAAAATGCCCGATTGGGAGCATGACTATGAGGATGCAGAAGCCAAAATCCTCATCAAGGAGGAACGGTTTGACTTGCTCAAGGATATGTTTGTACATAAGCATTGGAACCTGTGGGAACTTTATCCGGAATATATCAAGTATGTGCCCAAGCAAGACCATGCCTTTGTGGGTGAGATACTATTCAAGGACATCAAGAGATTGGCTTTGCTCAAAGAAAAGCCAAAGGAGTTCAGCTGGTTGTTGGGACAAATAGAGAGGGTAATGAGAAAGTCTGCTGCGGTGGATAAGATAATCAAGAATGGTATCAGACAGCTTATTGCGGATTATCCTGACAAATATTATTTCAAGAGTTATTTGGGAAGCATCCTGTAGTAATGTTGAATGTTTAGTGCTTATTTAGCGGAATGACAAGAGAAGCAAGCGCATGTTTATCTGGAAGGCATGCAACTATGCTTATGCTCATTTTATCGCCTCTTTTATTGTCTTCAGTGGTACCAACTACTCAGATTGGTATATCGCTGACTATCCGAAACAGGCTACTCGCATGAAAAAGATTGTGCGTGATGGCTTTGAGGTGGCAATGGAGACATTGCCACACGACCCATCCAACTGGCGAGAAGCCTTTGTGAAGACATTGAAGCAATTGAAGTCTTATGGTTGGGAGATTTTTAAAGGCAAAGGGGTTTTTGACCTTGATAAAGCCATCAAGGATATCGAGAATCTATTGAAAAAATAATTTCTTTGCAATGAAGGAAATAAAGTTATTTGATTATCAAGAGGATATGAAGGAACGGATTGAGAAGGCGTTGCGCCTTCATCGGTCCGTGATGGCACAAATGCCGACAGGAACAGGTAAGACCTATCTGTTAACAGCAGTTATAGACTCTTTCGTGAGCAACAATCCAATGGAGAAAGTATGGATTGTAGCCCATAGAAGAGAGCTGGTGTCGCAGATAGACGAAACCGTAAGAAGGTTCCATTCCTATTACGCATCAAACACCTCTTCCTTATTGTCATCCGTCAAGGCGATGTCCATTCAGTGGCTGATGAGACACTATGACGAGATAGAGGAAGAACCGGGAATGATAGTGATTGACGAGGCGCACCATGCCCTTGCCAAGACCTATAAGGAGATGTGGGAGAGATTCCCGAATGCTAAGTTCCTGGGACTGACGGCTACACCTTGCCGATTAAACGGTAAGGGATTCACGGATTTGTTTGATATCTTGGTGCAGTCGTGGAGTGTTCCTGAGTTTATCAGCAAGGGAAGATTGGCAACATACGATTTCGTGAGCATCAAATCGGATGGTATGACGCAACGGCTCATCGACTCCTTGCAGAAGCGAGGGGCTGATGGTGACTACCAGAACAAGGAAATGGATATGTTGCTGAATAAGAAACCGAGTATCGAAAGGCTCTATCAGAGTTTGGAAGAATTTGGTAAAGACAGGAAGGGCATCGTGTATGCTATCAATATTTCTCATGCTCAGAAAATCACAAAGCTGTATCAGGAACATGGCGTGAAAGCCATAGCCATAGACTCGAAAACACCTGCAGCAGAAAGACAGCAAGACATTGAAGCCTTCAAGAAAGGTGACATCCAAGTGCTGGTGAATGTGGACATCTTCTCGGAAGGATTTGACTGTCCGGATGTGGAGTTTGTACAGTTGGCTCGACCAACGCTGTCACTTGCCAAGTATCTGCAGATGGTGGGACGTGGATTGCGAGTAGCCAAGGGAAAGAAGAACTGTGTGATTATAGATAACGTAGGACTATATCGGGTGTTCGGGTTGCCTTCGCAAGTATGGAACTGGAATGCAATGTTCGAGGGAAAGCTGAAAGTTGGCAAGAGAAAGGAGACTCCGAAGGATAGAGAGTTTTTCCTGATGAACGAAAAGCAAGAAACTATGCCTGTTGGTCAAGACTCTGAAATGATGATGGTGATGAGCCATGAAGAATTGCTCCAAAGGATACAGTATCGTGAGTTTGTAGATAGCAAAGGGGAGTTTGCCATCATCAAGCTGCCTGATGGAAAGATGACGGTAGTGAACCGACAAGGCGAACAGGTGATAGAACCAGGCAACTATTATGACATGAAGTTCTTGCAAGGTAATATCTTATCCTATCGACCTCGCAGAAAGACTGTATGTTACTACGACCTCTTGGCGAGAGTTGTCATAGACGAGGACATTCATGCGAAAGATGCTCCCGAGGTGATCACCATCAATAAATGGGAGTTCGTCGAATATAATGGTCTCTTCAGGTCTCGTACCTACGAGTACTTTGCTTTACCTTTTCGCCCTTCCCAATATGACCTATGGAATTATGGATATTATTTAATCTACAACTTTCGACGCTCTACAGCCAGTGGTTGTCAGGAATGGATATATAAAGAGGAGGATGGCGGCTCTATGCGAATGCATAAAGAAAACAGTGAAAAGGTTTGTTTTTTACGTGGCGACCATACTCATGTATATTGGCTATGTGCCGACCTATACGACAGTGGCATAGTGGTCATGGACAGCCATGAGGATTATTACTACGTTGACTCCAGCTTGAAAAAGACCTATATAGGTTGCAATCAACCCAAAACAGAAAGCGAGAATTTGATGGTTGCGATGCCTAGGCTTGGCAAACTGGTCTATGAGCGAGAAATGCAGCGCAGGAAAAAGCAAGAGGAACAGGAGTTATTGCTGATGCAAGAGAAGTCGGAGGCAGGGCATGTAGAATTATATCAGGCAGGAAAGAAATGGGGTGTGAAGGTAGATGGTAAAGTTATCGTGCCACCTCTCTACCATAGTATAGCGCAACCAGTCGGTGCCTATTGCGCCTTTGAACAGATTCCCAGACATTGGGGTGTTATGACAGTAAAAGGCAAGGTGATAGTTGATGCCAAATATGAGAAGGTGGAGATTCGTGATGGGGGGATCGCTGTGGTAACTGATATTACGGGGAAAACACAGACCATCCGTCTGAAATGATCTACTATATGAGAATGGAATGCTATTAAGGAGGAAATCAAGTTCATTGCCTTCCTGGTCTTCTAGGATAAAATTGTCCTCTGCATAACAATCAGGCAAGCTTGTTGTTCTAAGTGTTTACGTATCGTTTGCGTTAAAATAATGCAAGAAGTTTGGCGGTGTGAGGGGGATCATGTATCTTTGTATATTCAAAAAGACGTTTTAAACGTTTAAAAGGGGAAGATTATGGAACGAATATTAGTAACTGATAAGTTAGAAGGCTCTCAGTAAGAATCTTCTTGCCAAAAGGTAACTATTCCAAAATAATAATATAATGGACTTAAAGAAAAGCTTTGCAGAAAGATTGCATAACGCTCGATTAATGCGAGGATTGTCTATGCAGCAGCTATGTGATATGATGGGCAACATTATCACCAAGCAAACTCTATTCAAGTATGAAAAAGGAGTGATGCTGCCTAAAAGTGGCATAGTGATAGCCCTGTGCGATGCCCTGGAGATAAACCCGGATTATCTTTTCAACTACAAAAGCTCTTCTCCTAAAAACATACGCTATGGTAAGCTGCAGGGATTGAGCAAGAGGGAAGAAATGACTATCATCAGTATCATTGAAAATACAATAGAACGAACTGGTGAGATAGAAAATATCTGTGGAAGAGAACATTCGTTCAATTCTATTCCTGCAGAACAGCCGGTAAAGACACTTTCTGATATCTACCAGGCTGCATCCATACTTCGTGAGGCATGGAAAATTGGTAGTGCAGCTATCACCAATGTGATAAATCTCTTGGAATCAAATGGCGTAATCACAGCAGAAATTGATGCTCCTGATCCATTCATAAGCCAACATGCTATTCTGGATGACACCATTCCGGTGATTGCCATCAACAGCAACATGGATACAGAAAACTTTCGTTTTGCTGCCCTTAAGGAATTGGCGCATGCCATTCTTTACTTTGATGAGAGTATCGATAACAAAAAGAAAGAGCGTTTTTGCAGCGTCTTCGCCAACGAAATGCTTCTTCCACATGATGTTTTCCTCTCTGTGATAGGTGAAAAACGTCATGAGATAGCCTTGATGGAGCTGAAATATCTACAGAGTGAGTATGGCATTTCAGTGGATGCTCTGATGTCTAAGGCAAGATATCTCGGTGTTGTTTCTTCAAATCACTATTCCGATTATTGCAAGAACCTTGGCAGTGCTGATTCCACGAAGAAATCAGAACCAGGCTCCATTACCAAGGAGAAGGTCACAAAGTTAGAGAGTAGGGTTTACAGAGCATTGGCAAGCGGTATCATCACTCAATCCAAGGCTGCTGCTCTGCTGAATATGAACACGGTAGATGTTGTACGCAATTTTGTGACTGTTTGATATCAATAGATAAATAATTAACACATCTTAAATATGAAGAAGATAATTTTGTTTCTTCTTGCTATCCTGTATGTGGGGATATGCAAGGCGCAGCTCTCGGCAGCAGACTGCAAGTATGTATTGGAAATATTCTGCAGGAACTACTATGGTTCCTGCTTCGATGGGAAGACATATGTGCCCAACACCATCATTATTACAAGTGTGGGCATTGACCAGAATAGCGGTGGTACCTTTGTGTCCGGGCTTCATTCCTATCAGGGACAGTATATTCCGTTCCGGGGGAGAAAAACCCATACCAATGTGCAGTTCAACGCTGTGATCGTCCGTCAGCCAAAGCGTGACTATGTGGTTTTCAACAAATGGTATGAACCGGACATGCTCAACCGTAAAGGTGGATGGGAGACCGGGCAGAGACTCATTACCTACAAATAGAATCAGTTTGTTCTATATTGGTATCAAGTAATCTCTTTTTTATAATAGGGGGCACGTAAAAGTGTAAAAGAGCGCTATGATCACAAAGGTATTGCAAAATAGTGAATTGTATTTCACTTACTCTAATTTTGTATTTTGTGGGTGTAAGTGATTTAAAAAGGTTCCATTAGAAATGTGGATGTCTAGTGGAACCTGATGAGAGGGTATCATACCATACTCAATGTCTCTGCTATCTTCATTGCAGGTATGGAAGAATCTCCAGTGGAGAACTAATTGCTTGGTCGTATGCGGTGCCAAGCAGCATACTCCTTTCCTTAGTTCCCCAAAGGCATGCAATGGCTTTTATGCCTGCTTTTTTAGTTGCAATCATGTCTATTGCCCTATCTCCAAAGCTCAGAACATCTTCCGCTTTCTCATTCATCAGTTCCAATGCCTTTAGCATAGGGGCTGGATGAGGTTTGATGGGATGGGCGTCATGGTAGCCAACGATGAATCTTGCTGGAATCTGGTAGTGGCTAACGATTCTTTCCACATAGGGACGTGGTGAGCTGCTGACTATTGCCATCTTGATTCCTTGTGCTTTTATCTTGTCTAGGACTTCTTGGATTCCTGCATACATGAAGGTATATGGGATTAGCCCATATGCCTCGTGCCAGTTTCTCATCTTTCTGGCATTTTCCAGTATTGTGGTATCTACAAGGGTCAAGTCCAGATCAAAAATCACTCCTTTTATCATATGCTAAAATAATGAATCCTTGATTTTGGGTTTGTTGATCTTCTCTACTGATTCTCTGATGACGGCAAGGGCATCTTCGAATGAACCTGATGTCAGGGCGTGTGCTTTTCCTTCTTCCAGGAACTTCTTGTTGCCTTCTGCTTTTCCGCCTACCTGTCCATCCATGTTCTTGTATTTGATCATGAAGAGTGGCTTTCGGGCTTTGAGGGTGGCATTTACTGCATGCATGGTTCCTCCTCTAAGACCTGTCTGGATGACGATGGTAGCGTATGAGAGTCCTGCCTGCAGTCTGTCACGTTCCACCAGGGTATAGCGGTTGCCTCTTTGTCCTACTGGATACTCTGAGACCAGCAATCCACCGTTTTCCACGATGTTTTTGGCCAGTTCCAGGTTCTCTTTAGGGTAGATGGATTCCCAATCCAAGCCGTTGGCTAAGAATGCCGTGGTGGTTCCCTTCACGTTCAATGCTCCCTGGTGACCGGTGGTGTCGCATCCTATGGCAAGACCTGATACGATGTTGAAACCCTGTTCTGCGAACTTTTCTGCGAAGTAGATTCCTGCCTGGGTTCCTGCTTCTGTCGGTTCTCTTGTACCGATGATGGCGATGCCCGGCATTTGGAGAACTTTGATGTTGCCTCTGTAGAACAGAATCAATGGAGCGTCAGCATTGCCATCTTCATTGATGGTCTCACGCAGGATTTGAGGGAAGGCTTCTTCGTAATAGGAGATGATGCCTACACCTTCTCTCTCTGCATCGTTGATGATGGTCAGTGCCTTTCTGTTGGCTTCCTGGAGATCAGTGGCAGAGTACTTTTCGAACTTCTTGCCCTTAAGTGTTGGCCAGAAGTGGCATAGGTCCTCGATGGTTTGCACTTGGGATGGAGCAACCTCGGCTATGGAGAGAACGGTTTTGTTTCCACACCCTTTGAGGTTTTTCAATGTCAAAATGAGTTCTGTATTGAGTGCCATATTTCTTTATGTTCTATTTCTTTTTTATTATTTCTGTTATGCAGCTGCACGTTCTGTTTGTACTAGTCGATGTTCCAATAGGCATCAGGATCGCCGTCGAAAACGTCGTCTATGTCCTGGTCGCTCCAGCCTTCTACGTCTTGGGCGTATGAACCGTTGTAGTTGTCATATGTCTCTTCCTCCTCGTAGTAGTCTGATGGATCGTAGTAGTCTTCCGAATCGTAATCGTCCGTCGGATCATAGTAAGGATGGTAATCTGGGTTGAAGGTCTTTGCCAGGAACAATCCTGTTACGCTTACTGCCCCCATGGTTTCCAGCTTTTCTGCAACCATTTGGAAGGTTCTTCCTCTTGTGATGATGTCGTCAATGACGATGATTTTCTTTCCTGCGATGTCACTGGCGTTGAAGCCGAAGCCTTCGATTGGGTTGCCGGTTTTTCCTGTGAGGTGACCAGCTTCATGGTCGTGCTCATTGTAGATGGCATTGATTGCTACCTTGTAGCCGGCTGCCTGGATTGCTTCTGCAAGCTTTTTGTAGCGTGCCTGGGTCTTACTCTTGGTGGATGCAGGGATGAAGCAGATACTCCAACCTGTTTTCTCGCCATTTGTTATTTCCTGGATCTTGTTCAGGAATCCACTCTTAACTTCGTCGTTGAGGTAGCCGTCTTTGAAGTTATAGCAAGTCTGACGGTCTGCCAACTGCTGGGTATTTGCCTGGTATCTCACTGGGAGATATTCTTTGAGATATTGATAATTGTTCATTTTGATTGTATTTTATGTTTTTGTTTATTGTTATTTTCTATGGATGGTCTTTGCCAGGAATAGGCCGATGACTGATTTTGCGCCTAGTTCTGTAAGCTTTTGGCATGTCTTGGTGAAGTTTGTTCCCGTGGTGATGATGTCACCTATCAGGATGATGTCTTTTCCCTCGATTTGCTTCTTGTTGAAGAGGAAGTCCTCTGCTGGATCTGTTTTTCCGGTAGCCATGAGTTCTGTTGCTCGCTTTGGCAGGATGGTGTGGTAGTCACTTGGTATGCCTGTTTCTGTCTCGATGGCAGTTGCCAGTTGTGAGTAGCGGAGGGCTGTCTTGTCTGCAGTGATGGCCGGTATGAAACAGACTCTCAGCTTCACGTCCTTGTGTTCTTCCTTGAGTTGCTTGATTGCATCGGTGAACTTCTTCTTCAGTTCCGGTGAGCATCTTCCCCTCTTGAAGTTGCTTACAATCCTGCGATTTTTTTCTTCCTCTAGCGTTGGAGGGTATCTCAATGGGAGATATTCCATGAGGTTTACGTACTCCAGGTTATTGGTAGCCTGTACTGTTGATGCAGCATCCTCTGTCATTGGGATGGCGTTCATTTTGAGTTCTTTTGTCATGATCTTTATATGTTTTACGTTTATTCTCTTGTTTTCTCTGAAGGGCTATGCTGAATGTCTTACCCAGTCAGGATTGATTGTTTTGGCGAGGAAGAGTCCCTTTACCTTGTTGGCACCATTGTTGGTGAGTTTGTTGGTTGTGTGCACGTATGTCATGCCTCTTGTGATGACGTCATCTATGAGGATGATGTTCTTGCCGGCAACGTCGCTTGTTTTGATGTTGAAGTTCTCAGCCGGGTTTGTCTTCTTGCCTGTGATGTGGCCTGATTCCTGGTCCTGGATTGGCAGGATGGTATGGTAGTCGCAGGCAATTCCTGTTTCCTTCTCGATGAAGGTTGCGAGCTTTTGGTAGCGGCAAGCTGTCTTGTGGTGAGTGGATGCTGGTATGAAGCATACTCTCCAGTTGTTGCCACCTATTTCGTTTTTTATTTCCTTGATGCATTCTACGATTGTGTTCATCAAGCTAAGGCTGCAGTAGCCGTTTTTGAAGTCGTAGATGACTTCTCTGTCATTCTCCTGTTTCATTGTAGCGGAGTATCTCTTTGGGAGGTATTCCATGAGGTAGCGATATTCGTAATTCATATTCTTTAATTTTAATGGGTTTAACTTCTTGTTCCTGTTTTCGTTTGCAAAAGTACTGTTGGAGTTTGAAATGGTATTTCACTCACTCATTTTTCCCTTTTTTTGCTACTTTCTTTTGTTTTATGCCATTTTTATGAATGGATACAACTGTGTCGCTAACAACTTAACCATAGCGGCTTTGGTTTTTCTGGGTGCAAAGGTAGGGGAACATCGTGAAATGATATTTCACTGGCTCATTTTTCCTGTTTTTTGTTGTTTAGGATGCATATAATACCTTATTATATATGTGAGGAATAGTTTTTTGTAGTTTGATTTGTTGGTTTATGATATTGTGATGGTGTAGTTTACTTTTATGCTGAAGAGTGCTTTTGGGGTTAACTTTTTGATTTGTTGTTAACAGAACTAAATTGTGAGATCTAGAAGGCCTAAATATTTAAGAATAATTGGCTTGCATATCTCAGGAAAAAGTCGTACCTTTGCACCCGCTAAGGAATAGTAAATTTTCGGTTAAGAAAAGTCGATATTTGTTTAGTAAAGTTCTTTAACTTATTGATAATCAGTATAGTCTTATAAGGTCGAGTACGAGACCATTGTCCACTACAATAAGGATTAAGACAACCATTCCACTAATGTCACCACATGCAAAGAAGCAGTACGAGGCCATTGTCCACTACAACAAGGATTAAGACTGTTCCTTTCGATCCGATATTTTTTTTATCATTCGTACGAGGCCATTGTCCACTACAACAAGGATTAAGACTTTGAATTGTGAATAAATTTGTTTTTGTCATGGGGGGGACGAGTCCATTGTCCACTACAACAAGGATTAAGACATTTTGTAGACTCTGCCAGGACTAAGTTTTTTACTCAGTACGAGACCATCGTCCACTACAACAAGGATTAAGACACATCTATGCAGTTAAGATCACAGTTAGGTCCATGTTTGTACGAGACCATTGTCCACTACAATAAGGATTAAGACACAGTTACAAGATTGATGTACTGACGACCTTCAGGTACGAGACCATTGTCCACTATAACAAGGATTAAGACAAGCGTAGTGTGGATCTCCACGTCTCTCTGAAGAAGTACGAGACCATCTTCCATTACAACAAGGATTAAGACTGTGCTGCCTGCCCTGTCATCATGTTGGCAGGAATTGGTACTAGACCATTGTCCACTACAATAAGGATTAAGACAGATTATACCAATCAATGACAACATTCTTCATCACACGGTACGAGACCATTGTCCACTACAACAAGGATTAATTTGAACTGCCTACGTGCTAAAGACTTGTGGACAGTTCAACGTGCTTTTTTCTTAGAGATACTTTTTTTTAGGGGGTACTGAAATAGATTTCTTTTAAAGAAATGGCCTCATTTTCATGTATTTTGAGGAATTATCAGTAAAATTCCTAACGAAAAGTTGGTATTCTATTCACTGCTGTCCCGTTTAGAAATCATCGGGCCTGAAAAGGCTAGGATATAGCCAAT
>ENA-OXQY01000058-OXQY01000058.1-human-gut-metagenome-genome-assembly--contig:-NODE-58-length-42134-cov-52.036669_pt1 | contig 42134 bp, 28 predicted proteins | sample MGYA00249588_ERZ652575 | MGnify/ENA primary metagenome ERZ652575 (study PRJEB26925, sample SAMN05826562) | human gut metagenome | biome: ENVO:2100002; feature: ENVO:00000062; material: ENVO:00002003...
AGTGCAAAAGTACTAACTATTTTTCATTCCACCAAATCTTTTCGCAAAAAAGTTGAGATTTTAGCTGTATTTTAACATCTATAAACAAACAAACCCATTTTAGAAGCTATTTCTGCCTATTTTAAAGGACTACATAAAAACTACATTTCAAATTAGGAAATACACCTGTGATAGATTTAACTAGGAGCATGTAGAATAGAGAGACATGCATACGAATTTTCCTTCTTTATCATAATGTACGCGCGCAATAACATATTTTTTATCTTATCTAATTTTTTATCTTATCTAAACCTACACAAGCATCCCCCTAAACATTCTATCCAGCTATGCACTTAACAATAAATCCACTTATTTTTCTATATTTTTTAATTCTTGATTCCATTTCAATAGTTTTTACCACTCTTTCCACCCTCTTTCTTGATGAGCATGCGGTAGAGACCATCGCTCTTCAGGAAATCGATACCATAGTTGTCCCATTTGTGACTCTTGTGCACGCACATATCGGTGGTAACCATGATGTATCCTTTACCATTATGCATACGGGTGATGTGGAATCACGGATTCCGCCTTTAATGCGGGCATGCTCTTCTGGATTGAAGATAGGGTTGCCGCCATTGATGTCCTGATAGTTGTAACCATCACGGGAAATAGCGTAGGCTGTCCACTCCCCCTTATCGCTCATATGACAATAGAGATAACCATAATTTCCCTTAACAAGATTCTGTGCAGTCATTGGCATAGAGGCTGCCAACGCCAAGAGAACAGCTGATAATTTCTTTTTCATTGTGCTCAGAAGACAAAGGAGAGGGAGGAAAGAAAAAGGGAGGAAAGCCTCATCACTGAGGTCAACCTCCCTACACTTATAGTTAAAAATAACCGATTTATTTGTTCAGGAACTTATCTACCTGGGCAGCAATCTTTCTGCCGCTTGCCATGGCGCGTACTACCAGAGAGGCACCGCTTGCTGCATCGCCTGCCACGAATACATTCTCGGCAAATTCAGGCTGCTGTGGCTTCAGGAAGCCCATTGCCAGGAATACGGCCTCTGCCTTGATGATTTCCGGCTCGCCTGCCTCTACCATCAGTGGACGACCACCCTCAGGGTTTGGTTTCCAATCAATAGGCTGAACCTTCACGCCTGTCAACTTACCATTCTTTCCGAGGAACTCCAGAGAGTTGATGTTCCAGCGGCGAGTACAGCCTTCCTCATGACTTGAAGTGGTCTTCAGGGTGCGAGGCCAGTTTGGCCAAGGATTCTTAGGATCCTCAGGGCCTTCTACAGGCTTCGGCATGATTTCTATCTGGGTTACGCTCTTGCAACCCTGACGATGAGCAGTTCCGATACAGTCGGAACCCGTATCACCACCACCGATTACCAATACATCCTTGCCCTTGCAGTTAACCAGTTCGTCCTTAGAGAACTCCATACCGGCGAGGATACGGTTCTGCTGAGAAAGCAGCTCGAGGGCGAAATAAACACCCTTCAATTCTCTTCCAGGAATTTTCAGGTCGCGGGCTGTCGGTGTACCGGTAGATACCACGTAGGCATCGAAGCCTTCCGGCAACTTGGTAACGTCAATATGCTGGTTGTATCTGAATTCAATACCCTCCTCTTCGAGAAGACGGAGACGGCGGTCGATGATGCTCTTGTTGAGCTTGAAGTTTGGAATACCATAACGCAACAGACCACCGGCATTCTCACGTGCCTCGAATACAGTTACCTTATAGCCCTTATGGTTCAACTGGTTGGCAGCTACCAATCCCGCAGGACCGGCACCGATGACAGCCAGCGTCTTGCCATTACGCTCAGGAATCTCAACATGTACATAATCCTCAGAGAAGGCGTGCTCCACGATGGCACACTCATCCTCACGGTTGGTGGTTGGCTCATGATCCATGAGATTCAATACACACGCCTTCTCGCAGAGTGCAGGACAGATGCGTCCTGTGAACTCAGGGAAGTCGTTGGTGGAATTTAGGAGGCGGTAAGCCTGCTCCCAGTCGCCCTTGTAGAGGGCATCATTCCACTCCGGTGCCTTATTGCCCAGCGGACAAGCCCAGTGACAGAAAGGCACACCACAATCCATGCAACGTGAAGCCTGCTGTCGGCGATCGTTGCTATTCAATGTCTGTTCTACCTCGCTAAAGTCGAGGATTCTATCGTGAATTGGTCTATAACCTGCTTCCTTGCGAGGTATAGTCAAAAATGCTTTTGGATTTCCCATCTTTTTTCTAATTTTAAAATTAGTAATCTCGCTGCATATCCGCAATCTTCTGCTGCAACTTCTTTACCTGCTCCTCCTGGAGAACTCGCTTGTACTCGATTGGCACTACCTGGATGAAATCCTCTACGTAGTGGTTCCAGTCGTCGAGCATGGTACGGGCAAGCTTACTGCCAGTGTAGAGATAATGCTGACGGATCAGCTCATGCAACTCCTTGCGATAGGTGCTGTCCTCCACGAGGTTGATCTCCACCATATCCATGTTACAGAAGTAATCGAAGTTGTGGTTCTTATCCCATACGTAGGCAACACCACCACTCATACCAGCGGCGAAGTTACGGCCAGTTTCACCGAGCACTACTACTCTACCGCCCGTCATATACTCGCAGCAGTGGTCGCCAGCACCCTCAATCACGGCGATGGCACCGGAGTTACGAACACCGAAGCGCTCGCCTACCTTACCATTGATATACAACTCACCGCTTGTGGCACCATACAGACCGGTGTTACCGGCGATGATGTTATCCTCAGCAGAGAAGTTGCTGCGGATAGGAGGAAGGATGGAAACACGACCTCCTGAAAGTCCCTTGGCGAAATAGTCATTGGTCTCACCTTCGAGTTTGAAATCCACTCCCTTAACCAGGAAGGCACCGAAGCTCTGACCTGCAGAACCCTTGAACTTCACGTTCACGGTCTTGTCTGGAAGACCAGCCTCACCATATTTCTCGGCAATCATACCGCTCAGCATCACACCGGCAGCACGATCGGTATTCTTGATGGCAAAATCGAGGTTCACCTCTTCCTGGTTCTCGATGGCACGCTGTGCACCACGAATCAACTGCTGGTCGAGTACATTGTCGAGGTCATGAATCTGCTCGGTAGTATGATAGAGCGAGCAATGACCTGTCTCACGATGCAAGAGACGAGAGAAATCGAGCAAGTCGGCCTTCTCCTTGATGCTCTTGGCCACCTCTGGCTCTACGGCATCCGAACCCTCGGTAGGAACAATCTCCTCATCCTTCTTGCGGATGATGAGCTCGGTATGGCCGATGATATCGTTCAATGAGGTGTAACCCATCTCTGCCAGATACTCACGAACCTCCTCAGCGAGGAAGCGGAAGTAGTTGATAAGATACTTGTAGCTGCCACGGAAGTGCGCACGGAGCTTAGGATCCTGTGTGGCAACACCCATAGGACAGGTATTCAAGTTACACTTACGCATCATGACACAACCCAATACGATGAGGGCTGCCGTACCGAAACTGAATTCCTCAGCACCGAGCAAAGCCATCAGGATGATGTCACGACCGCTCTTCAACTGACCATCCACCTGCAGGCGAACCTGGCCGCGAAGACCGTTCTTCACCAGTGTCTGCTGGGTTTCAGAAAGTCCGATTTCAGGAGAGATACCAGCGAAACGCATACTTGATGCAGGGCTGGCACCTGTACCACCCTCAGCACCAGAGATAACGATGAGGTCGGCCTTTGCCTTAGCCACACCGGCAGCGATGGTACCCACACCACTCTCAGCAACCAACTTCACAGAGATAGCCGCCTTAGGGTTTACGTTCTTGAGGTCGAAGATGAGCTGAGCCAAATCCTCGATACTGTAGATATCGTGATGAGGTGGAGGAGAAATCAAGCTGATGCCAGGGATAGAGTGACGGGTCTTGGCGATGACCTCGTTAACCTTGAAGCCAGGCAACTGACCACCCTCACCCGGTTTAGCACCCTGTGCCACCTTGATCTGGATTTCCTCTGCATTTACCAAATATTCTGTAGTCACACCGAATCGACCGGAAGCCACCTGCTTGGTCTTGCTTGAGAGGCTGATGCCATCCTGTGTAGAATGGAATCGCTCGTTATCCTCACCACCTTCACCGGTATTGCTTCGGGCACCGAGGGCGTTCATGGCGAGTGCCATTGCCTCGTGAGCCTCCTTAGAGAGGGCACCGAAACTCATCGCACCGGTAACGAAGTGCTTCACGATTTCCTCTACCGGCTCCACCTTATCGATAGAGATAGGGTTCTTGCGGAAGCTGAAGAAGTCGCGGATGAAGATAGGTTCCTGCTTATCGTCAACGAGATGTGTATATTTCTTGAAGAGATCATAATCGCCCTTGCGGGTTGCGAGCTGCAGGGTGGCGATGGTCTCTGGGTTCCAAGCGTGCTTGATACCGTCCTTGCGGTAGTGGAACTGTCCCATACTTGGCAGGAACTCGAGCTTCTTGGTCTCGAATGCCTTGTCGTGCAGGCGGATGGCATCACGGGCGATGGTCTCGAGTCCGATACCGCCGATGGTGCTCACCTCTGTTCCGAAGTAGCTCTTCAGAAGGCTCTCGCTCAAACCGATGCTCTCGAAGATCTTGGCACCACGATAGCTTCGGATGGTAGAGATACCCATCTTAGCCATAATCTTGAACAAGCCCTTCTTCACAGCCTTAATGTAGTTCTGCTCGGCTGTATGGTAATCCTCCTGAATCTTTCCCTTCTTTACAAGGTCGTCGAGGATGGCGTATGTCAAGTATGGACAGAGAGCTGATGCACCGTAACCCAACAGGAGGGCTGCATGCATTACCTCACGAATCTCACCGCTCTCTACGATGAGGGCAGTCTGCACACGCTTGCCGGCATCAATCAGATAATGATGTACGGCACTCACGGCGAGCAGAGATGGAATGGCGGCATGAGTTTCATCCACGCCACGGTCGCTCAAGATGATGTAGTTGTAGCCATCATCCACGCTCTGGGCAGCCTGCTTGCAGAGTTCATCCAAAGCCTCGTGCAATCCTTCTTCGCCCTTGGCGGTTTCGAAGAGCATGTGGAGTTTTACTGTATTGAATCCCTTGTAGCGGATATTCTGAAGGATATCTAGCTGGGTATTAGTCAGGATAGGATGTGGCAGACGGACCATCTTGCAGTTGCTTTCGTCTGGGTTCAGGATGCCGGAACCTACTCTACCGATATACTCGGTAAGACTCATCACAAGGTTCTCACGGATGGAGTCGATGGCAGGGTTGGTAACCTGAGCAAACTGCTGACGGAAGTAGTTGAAGAAAATCTGTGGCTGGTCGGAAAGCACAGCAAGCGGAGTATCATTACCCATAGAAGCTGTAGGTTCCTGACCCTTGGTAGCCATTGGGATGATGGTACCGTCGATATCTTCCTCGCCAAAACCGAATTCCAATTCCTTGCGAGTGAGGTTATCCACACCATTTTCCACCTTACGACCACTGCGAAGTTTCTCCAGTTCAATACGATTGGTGTTCAACCACTGGCGATATGGATGCTGGGCAGCCAGGCGCTCCTTGATTTCACCATCGTAGTAGATCTTACCCTCCTGTGTATCGATGAGGAGAATCTTACCAGGCTGCAGACGACCCTTCTCGGCAATCTCAGTAGGATCGAAATCCATCACACCTACCTCAGATGCGACTACCATCATATCGTTCTTGGTGATGGTGTAGCGGGCAGGACGCAGACCATTTCTATCGAGCATACCACCGGCGTAGCGGCCATCGCTGAAGAGCAAGGCAGCAGGACCATCCCATGGCTCCATCAGGATAGAGTGATACTCATAGAATGCCTTCAGATCCTCAGAGATAGGGTTCTTGTCATTGAAGCTCTCAGGCACCATGACAGCCATGGCATGAGGCAATGACAAACCGCTCATCACGAAGAACTCAAATACATTATCAAGGCTGGCAGAGTCACTCATATTAGGCTGAACGATAGGAGAAATCTCACGGATATCGCCCAGAGCCTCACTGCTCAACACACTCTCACGAGCCTTCATCCAGGCACGGTTGCCACGGATGGTGTTAATCTCACCATTATGGGCAAGGAGACGGAATGGCTGCGCCAGACTCCATGTTGGGAAGGTGTTGGTAGAGAAGCGGGAGTGAACCAGAGCCAGACCGCTTGTGAAATAATTATTGGTCAAGTCAGGATAATATTGGCGCAACTGGAGGCTGCTCAACATACCCTTATATACGATGTTCGAATTAGACAACGAACAAATATAGAAATCAGGATCACTGACACGTTTCTCAATACGTTTACGGATAAGATAGAGGGTGCGCTCAAAGACAGGCACCTTATCATCTGTAACACCTGTGATAAACACCTGTTTGATAGCTGGTTCGTTACTCAAAGCAGCCTCACCCAAACAATCAGGGTTAGTAGGCACATTGCGGAGATGCATCAGCTGCAATCCCTCGCGTTCAATTTCCTCAATCATGATAGAGAGAATATCCTGCTGTTTCTTCTCATCCTTAGGCAAGAAGACGAGACCCGTACCATATTTACCTTTTTCTGGCACTGGGATACCCTGAAGAAGAATAAACTCATGTGGAATCTGGAGCATGATACCGGCACCATCACCCGTCTTGTTATCGGCACCCTCTGCACCACGATGACGCATGTTCTCGAGTACCTTCAAGGCGTTATCAACCAGCTCATGACTCTTGTTACCATGGATATTCACCACCATACCTACGCCACACGCATCGTGCTCATAGGCTGAACTGTACAATCCTTTTTCCATTTCTTGTTCGTTTTATATCGGTTATTTCTAACTATTTTTATTACTTAAATATGAAGTGCAAAGTGATTCTTCACTCTTCACTTATTTATACGCCTGTTCGTGAACTCCCGCCACGGCTCTGCCGCTAGGGTCGTTCTGGTTCTTGAATGAGGCATCCCAGGCAAGGGCTTCGGCTGTAGAACATGCTACGCTTGGCACACTAGGTACGCTCTTGGCAGCGCTGTCGCTTGGGAAATGCTCGGCGAAGATAGAACGATAATAATACTCCTCCTTATTCTGTGGAGGGTTAATAGGGAATCGCTCAGCAGCATGCGCCATCTGCTCATCGCTGACGGCAGATGCGGTAATCTGCTTCAGGGTATCAATCCATGAATAGCCCACACCATCTGAGAACTGTTCCTTCTGTCGCCATGCCACCTCTTCTGGAAGCAAATCGGCAAATGCCTCACGAACCACCTTTTTCTCGATGGTCTTATCCGGACACATCTTCAAAACCGGGTTCATACCCATCGCTACATCCAGGAACTCCTTGTCGAGGAAAGGCACACGGCCCTCGATGCCCCATGCTGCCAAACTTTTGTTAGCTCTCAGACAATCGTAGAGATAGAGTTTACCCAACTTTCGTACGGTTTCCTCATGGAATGCCTTGGCATCCGGTGCTTTATGGAAGTAGAGATAACCTCCGAATACCTCGTCAGCACCCTCGCCCGAAAGCACCATCTTGATACCCATGCTTCGGATGACTCTCGCCAGCAGATACATCGGGGTAGATGCACGCACAGTGGTAACATCATAGGTCTCGATAAAATAGATGACATCACGGATGGCATCCAGACCTTCCTGAATGGTGTAGTTGATTTCGTGATGCACGGTTCCGATGTGTTCGGCAACCAAACGTGCCTTTGCCAGATCAGGCGCACCCTTCAAACCAACAGCGAAGGAGTGCAGACGTGGCCAATACGCCTTGGTCTCTCCCCCATTCTCTACACGGGTAGAAGAATATTTCTCGGCTACAGCAGAGATAACAGAAGAATCAAGACCACCACTGAGAAGGACACCATAAGGAACATCACTCATCAACTGACGTTTGACAGAAGCCTCCAAAGCATCATGAATCTCTTTCACTGCCGCTTTCTCCTGAGGTTCAGCATCCTTCAGCTGTTCTTCAGCCTTCTTGGCATCATCAATCTGATATTTTTTCTGCATGGCAGCATACTCAAACCAATCGCGTGTATAGTAACGCTTCATGCCAGGGTTCTTGCTATAATAATAATGGCCTGGGAGGAATGGCTCATAGTGGTCGCACTGACCTTCCAAAGCCTTCAACTCACTTGCCACCAGCACCTTTCCATCTTTATCATAACCGATATAAAGAGGAATCACACCGATAGGGTCGCGGGCGATGAGAAACTCATCACGTTCGGCATCGTAAAGTGCGAAGGCAAAGATACCGTTCAGCTCTTCAAGCATCTTGGAGATACGGGCGTGGAGCGCATCCTCACCTTTATATATTAAGGAATCAAAGTCGGAATCTGCTCGCATCTCACGATAGAGAGAAAGAATCACCTCGCAGTCGGAACCAGTCTGATACTGGTACTTTCCGGCAAAACGGGCACGGATATCCTGATGATTATAAATCTCACCGTTTACGGCAAGCACCTGTTTTTTGTCTGGTGCAAACAAAGGTTGGCGACCACTTTCAGGGTCAACAATACTCAGACGCTCATGTGCCAGGATAGCAGAACCACCACAGTAGATTCCACTCCAGTCTGGTCCGCGATGGCGAATCTTCTGGCTCATACGAAGCGCTTGCTGTCGCAATTCAGGAGTCTGCTCCTGAATATTGAAGATAGATACGATTCCACACATAAATCTTTTCCTTTCTTTTACGGTTATTTTTAACTATTATTCTCTCTTATTCACCTTGGCATGTCCAATCCATTCTTTTAGGAGCAAACCAAGCAAAAGCAAAGCTTAAAATTACTTTTTGCTATGTTTCGGGTGCAAAATTACAACTTTTTGTTAGAATAAAGAAAAGAATAGTAGCATTTTGTCTTTACTTTACCACAACAATAACATATTAACGCATATTAGGTTAAAACATATGATAAACTGAAAAGGAAAATACACTATTTAATTACAATCTGTAAAACACAATCATTTTTAAGATAAATAAAGCGTATCCAGGGCATATTATACGCTCATAGATATGTAACAAAGTATCCAGGGCATTATACACAGTTTCTTACCCCCATATCATACAAAGAAATGCCGATAGCTCTTTGACGGAACTATCGGCATTTAAAATAAAAAAATAAAAACTTAAACCTACCAACGTAAGATTATATCGTAAAACCTAAGAGCCTATTATGGCTGCAAGGTAAAACCTACTACCAGGTAAGCTTTCTCGGTGCTAGGGTTAGCAGCTACCTGAGCGAAGACTGGAACAGAGAAAGAATCTGTAATCTTCAAATCCTTGGTAGCTTTCAGTGAAACATTGGTAACTGCAAAACCATTGGCATCACCATAGAAAGATGTTGCAAATGGAACTGCGCCTATACTTGCTGCCCAATCGCAACCGCCCAACTTGAATGGGGCTGTAGCCTCAACATATGAAGAATAAGCACGGTCACCATCCTTATTTAATCCATCATTGCCTGCAAAGTTGGTGTACCAGTTCAAGACAACTGGACCAAAGTCATAACCTACGTTTGCCTCAAACACATGAGAAGTTTCATGTGCCTTATAGGCGAAATACTTCTCGTTAGGAGAGTTGAACCAGTAATCGGTTACGCCGATATGGAAACCACCAGTTTCATAAGCCAAGGTAAGGTCAAACTCCTTAGCATCCTCTGGCTGAGAGATACCTACATTTCCCCAGGCTGTCAGAGACAAGCCCTTGTAACCGATACCGAGAGTAGGCTGCAAAGAGATTGCTCCCAAATCCTGACCACGCCAGTAATACTGGCTTACGATGTCAGCACCAATTGATGTTTCAACCTCGTCCTGAGCAGAAGCAGCAGGAGCAAAAGCAACCAAACCAAGTGCAATGGCACCCATTTTCCTTATATCAAAAATCTTCTTCATATTCTCTTATTTTTATGTGATACATTTTTGTTTTTAAAAGTTTCGGCAGCAAAGGTACTGCAAATCGAAGACAATACAAAACAAATTGCGATTTATTTATATTGTTGAGATGCAGCGTACCTTATTCAAAGGTACTAATTATAACTCTGATCGCCAAAACTTCTGCTGAAAAATCTCTCTCGTTCGCTATATGAAAGTTTCTTTAGTTGTAGCAACTCTCACCATGCTCGTAGATATCGAGACCTTCTTCCTCGATTCTCTTGTCAACACGGAGACCAGCAATCTTCTTGATACCCCAGAAGAGGATGATACCTGTTACGGCTGCCCAAAGGTCGATGCAGAGGATACCGAAGCACTGAGCACCGAAGAATCCGAAGCCACCACCATAGAAGGCGCCACCATCAAGGGCGAAGAGACCAGTCATCAAGGTACCGAAGATACCACAAACACCATGAACAGAACTTGCACCAACAGGATCATCAATATGAAGCTTGGTATCAATGAACTCGATAGAGAATACCAAGATGATACCTGCCAAGAGACCGATGATGGCAGAACCCAATGGACTAACCAAGTCGCAACCAGCGGTGATAGCTACCAAACCAGCCAGAATACCGTTCAATGTCAATGAGAACGAAGGTTTGCCATACTTAATCCAAGAGGTGAACATGGTACCCAAACCACCGCAGACTGCAGCCAAGTTGGTTGTCAGGAATACGTGACTGATAGCAACACGGTTAACCTCACCAGAAGCAGCGAGCTGAGAACCAGGGTTGAAACCGAACCATCCGAACCAGAGAATGAATACGCCAAGAGCAGCAGCCATCAGATTGTGACCTGGGATAGCAGTACTCTTACCATTGCGATACTTACCAAGACGAGGACCTAAGCAGATAGCACCAACCAAGGCAAGAACACCACCAACACTATGTACGATGGCCGAACCTGCGAAATCATGGAAGGCTGCACCGAAGGTGTTCATCATGAACGAACCTGCCTCGCTGTTGCAAAGCCAACCGCCACCCCATGTCCAGTGACCCTCTACAGGGTAGATAATCAATGAAATGAAGAATGAGTAAACGCAGTACATGGAGAACTTGGTACGTTCTGCCATAGCACCTGAAACGATGGTAGCACTAGTAGCGCAGAATACGGTTTCAAACATCAGGAAGCCTTCAGTAGGAAGACCGGCTGCATTTGTATAAAAAGACAAATCACCGAAGTTAGGCATACCGATGAAACCGGCGCCATCACTACCAAACATAAATCCGAAACCTACGAACCAGAAGAGAACGGAACCGATCATAAAATCGACAAAGTTCTTAAACAAGATGTTCGCTGTATTTTTACTACGGGTAAAGCCCGCCTCGCAGAGGGCAAATCCCGGCTGCATGAAAAAGACCAACATGGCTGCCAAGAGCATCCATACGGTATCTACTGAAATTCCTAAATCCTGTACACTCATAACATAAAAACTTTAAAGTGTTCTTTAAACCTGAAAACTATTCTCTCTCCTCCAATTAGCATTTTATTTCTCCTGCTCAGCATTATAGAGAGCGATGTCGCCTCTTTCACCTGTACGGATTCTTACGGTATCCTCTACAGGAATTACAAAGATTCGACCATCACCAATCTCGCCTGTACGGGCAGCCTCCTGGATGGCATTAATCGTTTTCTCTACGTTCTTGTCGCGCACGACAATATTCAGCAACACTCGCTCGATACTACTGGTATCATACATGACACCACGATAGATTCGAGCCTGTCTCATCTTGCCCTCTCCTCTTACATCGTAGTAAGAGAACCACTCAATGTCGGCGGCAAGCAAAGCTTCCTTTACATCCTCAAACTTAGTCTTACGGATGATTGCTTCAATCTTTTTCATGTTAATCTCTCCTATTAATTAATTTACATTTTGTTTATTTTCTGGTGCAAAGGTACGACATTTTGCTTAATATTTCACGATATTATTTACTTTTTGATATTAATATTTCCGTTTAGTTATTATTTTGTATAGTTCTTTTTAAAATACAGAACAAAATGAAAGCAAATTGCACATTATTCGTTTCATTTTGAAACAAACAATAAAAAACCGCTTGAAAGGCCCCAAAGACCCCTCAAGCGGCAAACCTAAAAACAAACTCTCAACCCTAAAACTAGGGTCACTTTATTATTTAAACTTAATCTTATACCCGTATTTCCGCATATATCTGAGTTTTATAACGGAAATTTTATTTTGCCTTTATTTTGAATGTAAATTCACGATCAGCATAATGGAGACGATACTTCTCCATAGGCTTGGTCATCCAACTGTCGATGCAGCCCAAAGGATACTGGCATTTCTGGATATGCAACTGCACGAGTCCCTTATCCACCAGATCACCACTGTGTTGTCCCCATGCATGCGTCTTCTCGATACCAGAATCCAAATCCTCTACCAGATAAGGGATGGCACTGCACTCCATAGGTTCATACCCCTCGAAGGTAATCCCCTTGCCGGTGGTTGGATTAAAGATAGAGAAATAGCGGATATCGGTATGGTTACCACTCTCCTGCGGACGGATATATGGATAATATTCATCCTTCACGTCTGACTCGTACTTGCCGATAAAAGCAGAAGAATGACGATCTACGTAGTTCTCTTCAGGACCTCTACCATAATACTCGAGCTTAGAGAAAGTAGCAGGCATCTGCAACTGCAGACCGAATCTGAACAGATCGGCAACCTGCACCTCCTTGTCGGTAGTCATCTTCTGGGTAACATTCACCTCGCCCGCAGCACTGATGTCATAGCGGAGCATCAGCTGAGCTTTCACTTCAGGCATATCGAAGAGAGCTGTCAGCACCACATTGTCCTTACTCGTATTTTTGTCGAAAGACTTCAGAGTCATCTGCGGGTTCTTCCATACTCTCATCTCCTTCTGCAGAGATGCACCATAGTCATTATCGGTAGGAGCACGCCAGAATTCCGGAGTCATACTCTCACGGAACTTCAACATCGGTTCACCATCTACATCGAGATAATCTATCATACCCGTCTTCTTGCCTATGGTAACAGACATTCTCTGTGCGCTGACCTTCACATAAGAGTTGGTTTCCTCCACCTCCATACTGCTTGTCTCCTGCACCTTACCCTTCTTGGTTGACGCAGCAGCAACAGCAGGAACCGCCGGTTTGACAAACTGATAATCGCTGATGATAAACTGCTGGCGAGCCATCACCTGGCCCTTGTCTACCAGCGGCTGTGTGCCATCGCTTGCAAAAGCAAAGTTAAGAACAATTTCCTCCTTTGCATGCTTCGATTCAGCCTCAGCCACCGCATACTTCAGTTCATCACTTTTAATCAGTTTGGTAGCCTGAGGAGCAATACCCTTTGTTTCAGGAATCTCAACTGTAGCCAGTTTCACACCATTGGCATAAACCGTAGCTGTCAGGTTCAAGTCATCGATATTCTTGAAGAAGTTCTCGTTGTAAACCTTAAAAGCACCATTCACAGCATCCAGGTCCTTGATCCATACATTCTGATGATAGTACTGAATCTCGTAAGCATGAGGATTCAGACGGCGGTCTGGAGCAATGATGCCATTACAGTTGAAGTTATAGTCACTTGCCGGATAGCGGCCGTAATCTCCACCATAAGTAAAGATTTCCTTACCGGTGACAGGACTCTTGTCACGAATGCCCTGATCTACGAAGTCCCAGATATAGCCACCCTGATACTTAGGATACTTACGGATGAGGTCCCAATATTCCTTGAAACCACCTTCCGAATTACCCATAGCATGAGCATATTCGCACTGGATGTATGGTTTAACACCATCACTCTTGCAGTATTTCTCACTCTCCTCGTAGTCGATATACATCGGACAGTAAATATCAGTCTTGCTGTCATAACCGCCACGCTCATACTGAACAGGACGGGTCTTGTCGAGCGCTTTCACCCAGTCATAGGTCTTTTCGAAGTTGATGCCGTAACCACACTCATTACCCAAACTCCATACGATGATAGAAGGGTGATTGATAAAACTTTTCACATTACCTTCATTGCGCTCGATGTGAGTCTGGAGATACTCAGGGAACTTAGCGAGTGATTTTTCCTCATATCCCATACCATGAGATTCGAGGTTAGCCTCAGCAGTAAGATACAGTCCGTATTCATCACAGAGTTCATACCAGCGAGGATCGTCAGAATAATGGCAGGTACGAACCGCATTGATGTTCAACTGTTTCATGATTCTGATATCCTGAATCATGCGCTCTACACTAACCACATATCCACCATCCGGATCTATCTCATGCCTGTTGACACCCTTAATCAGTACAGGCTTGCCGTTCACCAGCAACTGGGCGTTCTTGATTTCCACATTGCGGAAGCCCACCTTCTGCGGAATCACCTCCGCTACCCCCTGCTTATTCTTCAGAGAGATGTATACCTTATATAAATAAGGTGTCTCAGCAGTCCAAGCCTTCACCTTCGGTACTTTGATTACACCCTGAGCTCCGGTAGCCGATGCTATTTGCTTGCCATCCTTATCGCACAAGGCAACAGTCACATCAGTCTTGCCGCCCTTCAGCGCTATCTGATAGTTCAGGATACCATCCCGATAATTATTCATCAAACCGGCATCAAGACGGATATCGGCAGCATGAAGTTTCGGACGTGCATAGAGATAAACCTCACGGGCTATACCAGTAAAGCGCCAGAAGTCCTGATCCTCGAAATAAGAACCGTCGCACCAGCGCATCACCTGCATAGCTATCAGGTTCTTGCCCGGCTTCAGATACTTGGAGATATTAAACTCAGCAGCCACCTTGCTGTCTTCACTATATCCCACATACTTGCCGTTCACCCAAAGGGTCAGGTTGCTGGTAGCCGAACCTACATGGAAATAGACATCCTTTCCCTTCCAGTCATTAGGAAGATCAAAGGTGCGGCGATAGGAACCCGTATAGTTGTTGAGTTCGCTGATATAAGGAGGATTTGGGTCAAACTGGGTAGCCCAGGCATAACCGACATTCTTATAAGTAGCATCTCCATAACCGTTCAGTTCGAACAGCCCCGGTACAGGGAAATCCTTCCACTCCGAATCGTCATAGCTAGCTGCAAAGAAGTTGGCAGGACGCTTGTTATGATCCTTCACGAAGTTAAACTTCCACATGCCTTCCATCGAAAGATAGTTGGCCGACTTCTTCTTATCAAACCCCTGTGCCTTGTCGAGGGTCTCGTATGCAAAGAAAGCAGCACGGCGAGGTTCGCGGTTCTGCTGGTTGATATCCACATTATGCCAGCGCGACTCGTTCTGAGCCGCTACGCCATTGCCGACAGACAGCAAGGCGAGGCAAAGCGATACATTTGCTATATTTCTGATGCTCATATCTGTTTTATTATTTTCTGAAAAACATAGAGTTATCTACTGGTGTAAACTTCTGTTCGCTGTCCTTGCGCATTTCAATGCCGAGACTGCTCCACCATGAAGGCCAGCCGCCAACGATATTGCTGAGGAAAACCACCTTGAAAGGATGCAATCCCTTAGCCAATGCTACAGAAGTATCATGATTGGTACCAGCCTTCACATCCCCCTCGTTGCTGATCATGAGTTTGTTATCAATCCAAACCTGCTCCAGACGGGAAGAGAGATAATAGACACCATCCTCCGGAATATTGATGTAGCCCTCAGCGATGGCAGCATAATTATTGGCGCCGCGCAAGGTAGCAGCATCATCCTTCTGCTGAATCTTCATCTGCTCCAAGCCCTCGATGTTTGCACACTCCCAGGCAGCATCAGCCCATTCCAGCTGGTCAACCTTCAGATAGTTGCCCTTAATGCGCTTCATCTGCAACCCAGGTTTTGCGCCCTCCACCTTAACAGCTGGAGCATAAGTCTGCTTCTCAACATCAACGGTTCTGATACGGCTCATCTTGCCTGAAGGCAATATGGTTGCTATCTTGATGATGGTGTTTCCACTCACCCTGATAGGCTCTGCATAAGCCGAAGAAGAAGGAGTTGGTGTACTTCCATCCAATGTATAAACCATCTTCATAGGACGCGAGGTGGTAAAAGTTACCGCAGTATCCCCAGTAATGACCACCTTATCGCAAGAACCTAAAGGCTGCTCAGGCAATGGGATATGATAATGGATATGGCGCTCGTCCAGACGGACACAGTTTGCATCCAGTCGGCGGCAGAAATCCTTGAAGTTTTTCCTGCTCACTGGCGACCATGCAATCTCAGAGAGAGCAATGGCACGAGGATACATCATATACTCCATCTTGGCATTGGAATACATATATTCCGACCAGTTGTTACACTGAACGCCCAGGATATGATGAGCCAGTCCCAACGCCTTGATGGTATCAGGTACCGGATTATAATTATAGGTTGAAGCCAGATATCTAGGAGGACTAGGAATGGTTACAGGCTCCACCTTGCTGTCACCCTGATACCAGTCGAGATACATACCGTCGCTGCCCGGCGTCATGATGACATCATGCTTCTGCATGGCAGCCTCGATACCTCCTTCCGTTCCACGCCATGACATCACGGTAGCATTCTCACTCAATCCGCCTTCCAGAATCTCGTCCCATCCGATAATCTTTCTGCCACGCTTCTCCAGCATTTTCTCTATGCGTTTGATAACGTAGCTCTGCAGTCTTTCCTCTGCCGAATGCTTTCCTTCTGCCTGCAAGCCCTCAGTCTGAATACGTTTCTGACAAGCAGGGCAGTTTTTCCAACTGGTTTTCGGACACTCGTCGCCACCGATATGGAAGTACTTACCCGGGAAGAGAGGAACAATCTCACTAAAGATGTCATCCAGGAAGCGGAACATATCTTCCTTGCCCGGACACATCACGATATCCTCTACACCCCAAACAGTTCTCAACGACCACTGCTCACCTTTGCATGAAAGATAAGGATAAGCAGAGATAGCTGCCATCATGTGACCAGGAAGGTCGATTTCCGGAATCACGGTAATATAGCGCTTGGCAGCATAATCCACTATTTCCTTAATCTGCTCCTGGGTATAGAAACCGCCATAAAGAGAGCCATCGCCCTCGGTACGGATACTGCCCACAGAAGTAAGTTTAGGATATTTCTTGATTTCGATACGCCAGCCCTGATCTTCCGTCAGATGGAAGTGCATGGTGTTCACTTTGAACATAGACATCAGGTCCAGTTGCTTCTTCACATTCTCGACAGAAATGAAATGGCGGCATGGATCGAGATGGAATCCACGGTAGCCGAAGCGTGGAGCATCCTGGATATCACAGCATTGTGCTACCCATTTCACCCCATCCACCCGGGTTGCGCTCTCTATCTGGGCAGGGAGTAACTGCATGAAACTCTGCATACCGTAGAAGGCGCCCTTGGCGGTCTTCGCCTTGATAACAACCCCCTTGGCGGTTACGGTAAGGCGATAACCTTCCTCGGCAATTTTCAGCGAAGGAGAAATCTGTATAGAGATATTCCCCTTCTTTCCACCTACCGTTACCTCATAACCTGTAGAAGCCTTCAGTTTGTCTGCCATGTACTGGGCGATATTTCTGCCTTCAGCCGTCTGGTAAGCGATTACCACCTTCTGTGGCAATACGAACTCACCTTTCTGTACCTGAGTCTTCACCGGTATCGGGATAATATTAATATCGGCAGCAGATGCCGGAGAGGAGATACCACCCAGCATCGCTGCACAGGCTACAAACGAGCCTAATAAACGATTGAACTTTGCCATGACATTAAATATATTAATAAAGTATTACAATGGTTTGTACTCCACGAAAGCCTCCATGGCCTCATAGCATGCCAGACCCAACTGGTCGTAGAGCGATGCAGTAGCACGGTTACGGTCCTCGGCTCTCTGCCAGAACAGGCGTTCGTCGTTGCCTAAGAAAGGAGCACTCTCCATCTGCGACTGATGCTTGAGAATAGAGTTACGTTTTGCCCGCAACTCCTCAGGGCTCAATGGAACACACATTTCGATATTCTCAATCTCCCATTCTGCCCAGGCACCACGATACATCCAGATGCGACAGTCCTTCAACCATTCTGCACCCGCTTTCTTCTCTTCGTCGATAGCTGCCAGAACGGCATCAGTACACTTCTTATGGGTTCCGTGAGGGTCAGCAAGGTCGCCGGCAACATAAATCTGATGCGGCTGCACCTTCTGTAACAGAGCTCTCACTATCTCTACATCTTTCTCGGTCATTGGCAACTTTTCTATCTTGCCGCTCTCATAGAATGGCAGGTCGAGGAAGTGGACATGGTCAAGCGGAATTTCATTATAAGTACAAGCGGTACGAGCCTCACCACGGCGGATCAGTCCCTTGATGGTCAGGATATCTCTCGTATCGAAGTCACTCTCCTTCTTCTTGGCAAAGAAGGTCTTGATTTCCTTATATTTATTAGAGATGATACTATCCTTTGAGTCAGCAAAGAGTTGGTTGAAACCATTGATAAAGTGCATGAATCTTGTTACTTCCTCATCACCCACAGCAATGTTTCCTGATGTTTCGTAAGCTACATGCACATCGTGGTTCTGCTGTACCAGTCGGCGGATGGTTCCTCCCATAGAGATAACATCATCGTCTGGGTGTGGAGAGAATACGATAACCTTCTTAGGGAATGGAGTTGCACGCTCCGGGCGATAGGTATCATCGGCATTCGGCTTACCACCTGGCCATCCGGTAATAGTATGCTGCAAATCATTGAAAATCTTGATATTGGCATTATAGGCTGAGCCATAGAGAGCCAGAAGTTCACTCAGTCCGTTCTCATTATAATCCTTATTGGTCAACTTCAAGATAGGCTTACCGAGTTTCTGGCAGAGCCATACCAGTGCCGAACGCACCAGTTTATCACTCCACTGGCATGAAGTTACGAGCCATGGATGCTCGATACGCGTCAGATGATGAGCAGCACCCAGGTCGATGACAACATGAGCATTCGGATGAGTCTGAAGGAATGATGCCGGCAGGGTATCTGTTATAGAGTTCTCCACCACCTTCTGCATAATCTCTGCCTTCTCTTCGCCCCAGGCTGTCAGATAGATGCTCTTGGCTGAGAGTAAGGTAGCGATACCCATGGTGAGCGAACATGGAGGAATGGTTTCCTTGGTCTGCTCACTGTTCTCCATCTCTTCGCGAGAGGTATTGCCGATGAGGATGATACGGGTCATCGACTGGATGCCCGAACCTGGCTCGTTGGCAGCAATATTACCCGAACGGCCTATACCTAGGAGGGCTACATCGAGACCGCCAAAGGTCTTGATACGCTGCTCATAAAGACGGCAACTGTCCTGTACGGCATCCTGTGCCACAAAACCATCCAGTGTAAAGATGTTCTGCTCAGCCACATCCACATGATTAAGGAAACGATCCTTCAACTGGTTGATGGTACGGAGAGAGCTGTCCTTCTGGAGCGGATAATATTCGTATGCATTGAATACAACAACATTGCGGAAGCTCAGGGTCTTCTCGTTGTAACGGCGAACGAGTTCATCGTATACAGAATAGAGAGAAGAACCGGAACCCAGCGCCATCACATAGAATTTGCCTTCCTGCTGTGCAGCCTTGATACCAGCTTCTATTTTATCAGCTACATGACTGGCACCTTCTGCCATAGAGGCAAAGATATCTGTATGAATCTTCTCCATTCTGGAGATTTCAGAGTATTCTACAGTCGTCTTTGGCTTGTAGAACTCTACAGGTACTTTATTGAGTACGATTTGCGAACTAAGATTGAGTCTCATATCTTTATCTATATTTAAATAGGTTATATTTTCTTTTTTTAAAATGACGGATTAGAGTTCAGATGCCATTGCCGCAGCACCCAGGATGGCCGCCTTGGCACCATCCAGTCCGCTCATCAGGAACTTAGCCTTACCTTTATATAATGAGAGCACATGCTCGTTATATGCTTCTTCGACAGGACGGAAGAGCAGATCGCCAGCCTGTGCCAATCCTCCGAAAAAGATAAAAGCCTCCGGGCTCAGAAAGGTAGCTATCTCTGCACAGGCCTTGCCGATTCTTGTACCGGTTTGTCTGAACACTTCCCGTGCCAGTGTATCTCCAGCCATGGCTACCTTATAAACCACATAAGATGTAATTTCTTCCCTTGGAATATTTCTCAGCTCAGTTGCCACGGTTGATGCTTCGAGCATGGCTAAGGTAGTACGGACCACGCCTGTAGCCGAACAGTAGGTCTCCAGACAGCCCTTTCTGCCGCAGCCGCATGGTCTACCGTCAGGATCCACTACCATGTGTCCCAACTCACCGGCGAAACCGTCGCAACCATAAATCAGCTGCCCGTTAGCCACGATACCCGATCCTACGCCTGTTCCGAGAGTGAGTTCTACGAAGTTTTTCATGCCAACCGCAGCACCATATTTCATTTCTCCCATAGCAGCCGCATTTGCATCATTGGTAATAGCAACCGGAATGCCCAGTTTCTCTGAGAACATGTCAGCCAGCGGTACAATACCCTTTGCCCATACCAGGTTTGCTGCATTTTCAATGGTCCCCTTGTAATAGTTACCACAAGGCGCACCGATGCCCATGGCACGAATTTTCTCCATACCACCTACCTGTTCTGCTATCTGCATCACAGCTTTTACCGATTCCTCCACGTATTGTTCCACGCGTTGGAATGCCTGGGTCTTGATTGAGGTTGTAGCTATTATTTCTCCGTCCCCATCAACGATGCCGAAAACGGAATTGGTTCCACCCAAATCCAAGCCAATCACTAAAGACTTTACATCGTATTCCATACTTCTTTTAATTAATAGGTTAAAATCGAAAAATAACGAGGAGCGATACGAACTTTCATTTATTAAATTCTTTATTAACGCTCAGTTTGTTACTAAAATATTTTATTTTGCAAAGTTACTAGTTTTATCAAACACAACAATGAAAATAGCGTTAATATTTCTAAAACAGAAACATTTTTTATACTTTAAGTCTCCTTACGGCTGAAATACCTGTACTTCGCTCGCTTCTGATGCCGATTAAGTGTAACCCCTTTTTGTATACTTACGTATCCAACCTCTCTATATATAATAAGGTATAGAAGAAAACAGGATGTCCGAAAACGACGAAAAGTATACTATTTTTTACCATTTAAGTTTTATTAACAGCAAAAATGTTGCACCTATACAGAAAAACTTTATCTTTGCAACTAAAAAATATTAGTTATGAAAGCTGACTTAATAAAATATCTTAGAAAGATAAACAAAAAGCCCTCAGTTCAGGGCAAGCTCCTGGAGCAGTTTATCTCTCACGGAGCCTCCACCATCCCAGAGATGTCGAAGGCTATCGGAGTTAGCTTACCGACAACAACAAGTGCCCTCAACGAGTTGATAAAAGAAGGACTCGCCAGAGAGGTTGGAAAGAAAGACAATTCTTCGGGACGCATCCCGATGGTTTACGACCTCGTTCCAACAGCAGGCTACTTCATCGGCGTCAATCCTGAGATGAACTGCCTGGCACTTGCAGCAAGCGACTTCGCAGGCAATCTGATTACCGAAAAAACAAGAGTGCCTTACGTATATGAGAACTCTCCTGAAAAACTGGAAGAGATAAGCAGAATCATCAATGAGTTCATCGAAAACCTTCCTGTTTCAAGAGAAGAAATACTTCAAGTTTGCGTGAACGTGGCTGAGCGCGTGAATCCTGTACAGGGAAATGCCTACAACATGTTCACCTTCCTGAAAGAATCATTGACCGACAAGCTGACCCAGCTCATACAGCTACCTGTATGTATCGAGAACGATACCCGGAGCATGGCTTTCGCCGAGTTGATTAAGGGACAGTGCAAAGGCCTGAAAGACGCCATCTTCGTGAACGTATGCTGGGGCATCGGAATCGGAATCATCATCGACGGCAAACTCTATTACGGCAAGTCGGGATATTCTGGCGAATTCGGTCACATGACTGCCTACAACAACAACATCATCTGCCACTGCGGCAAGATTGGTTGCATAGAAACAGAAGTTTCGGGCAGAGCACTCAAAAGGAAACTCATCGAGAAGATAAAGGAAGGAAAGACTTCCATCCTCTCTGAAAGAGTTCTGAAAAAGAATGAAGACCTATCACTCCAGGATATCCTGGACGCCATAGCAAAGGAAGATGTACTGAGCCTTACCACACTGCAGCGCATAGCAGATGAACTTGGCAAACAGCTGGCAGGAGTCATCAACATCTTCAACCCAGAAATGCTGGTCATCGGAGGAGAAATGTCGGTTACAGGCGACTACCTCACGCTACCGGTAAAGATGGGTATCAAGAAATTCTCTCTCAACATCATGAATGAGGATTCTAAAATCGTTACCTCAAGTCTGAAAGGTCTTGCAGGAATCACGGGAGCCTGTCTGATGGCAAGATACCGGCTTCTGAATGAGAACATCGACAAATAAGGAATTTAAACAACCAATACAAAACCTATTTTAAGTATGAAGAAGTCTCTTCTTGTTGCACTATGCCTGGGGCTGGCAGCCATAACAGCTGCTGCCCAGCGCAACTACAGCCAGGTAGACCCCATCCAACCTGTGCCAACCGCCAAGCAGATGGCATGGCAGAAACTGGAAACCTATGCTTTTATCCATTTCGGCCTCAACACCTTCAATGATAAGGAATGGGGATACGGAAATTCGGATGTAAAGACCTTCAATCCTAAGAAACTGGATTGCGAACAATGGGCAAGAACCCTGGTTACTGCGGGCATGAAAGGAGTCATCATTACAGCCAAACATCACGACGGCTTCTGCCTCTGGCCTACACGCACAACAGATTACTGCATCCGCAACACACCTTATAAGAATGGTGAAGGTGATGTGGTAGGAGAACTCTCCCAAGCATGCAAGAAATACGGTTTGAAATTCGGAGTTTACCTCTCGCCTTGGGACAGACACCAGGCAAGCTACGGTTCTCCCTACTACCTGAAGCTCTACCAGCGCCAGCTCAAGGAACTTTTGAGCAACTACGGCGAACTTTTCGAAGTATGGTTTGACGGAGCCAACGGAGGAGACGGCTGGTACGGAGGTGCCGAAGAAAGCAGAACCATCGACAGAAGGAACTACTACAATTTTCCTAGAATTTTCGAAATTGTTGACAGTTTACAACCCAATGCCATTCTTTTCGGTGATGGCGGACCGGGATGCCGATGGGTAGGAAATGAAAATGGATTTGCAGGCGAGACCTGCTGGTCTACAATACCATCCAACACCGTCTATCCAGGCTTCAAAGACTACAAACAGTTGCAGTTTGGATGGGAAGACGGCGACCAGTGGACACCAGCTGAGTGCGATGTTTCTATCCGTCCGGGATGGTTCTACCATGAGAAAGAAGACAGTAAGGTAAAAACCGTTAAAGACCTGTGCGATCTCTACTACAAGAGTGTAGGACACAACGCTACCATGTTACTCAACTTCCCGGTAGACAAAGATGGACTCATCCACCCTATCGACTCTGCAAATGCAGTAAACTTCCACAGGAAAATCCGACAAGAATTATCTGTCAATCTACTGAAAGGCATCACACCTAAAGTAGACAGCCAGCAAGGCAAGCACATTGGCAAGAATATCACAGACGGCCAGTATGACACCTTCTGGGCTTCTAAAAAGAAAAAAGATGCCTATATCGAGTTTCAACTCGGAAAGCCAAAATCTATCACACGCCTCATGCTCCAGGAATACATACCTCTGGGGCAGCGCGTAAAAGCCTTCTCAATCTATTACCAACAAGGCAAAAACTGGGTAAGGCTCGACCCTAAGGAAGAGACTACCACTATCGGCTACAAGCGAATACTTCGCTTCGATAAGATTACTACAAGTGGCATCCGCATCGTAATCGACGATGCAAAGGGATACCCTTGTATAAACTCTGTTTCAGCATTCTAATAACTAGAAAGAAGTACGAAAAATTTTATAACTAACAATAAATAATAGCCCTATGAACAAAAGAGCAAATTTGTATTTTGCAGCGCTTTTAGGTGCGATGTCACCTCTTTGCACTGTTTCTGCATTGGCTGCTCAAAGCAATTCTACCATTGCTACAGCTACCCAGCAGCAAAACTCATGTACAGGTACTGTTAAAGACGCTACCGGAGAACCTATCATCGGCGCTACCATCAGAATCGAAGGTAAGACCGGTGGAACCGTAACTGACCTGGATGGTAACTTCACCCTCAGCAACATCGAAAAGGGTGCCAAACTTACCATCACTTATGTGGGTTACAAATCACAGACCCTCACATGGAGCGGTAGTCCGCTCAACATCACTTTGCAGGATGATGCCAACATGCTTGAAGAGACCGTAGTCATCGGTTACGGTACAGTAAAGAAGGCAGACTTGGCTGGTTCTGTAGCAGTTTTAGACAGCAAGAGTTTCAAGGACCAGCCTGTTGCACGTGTTGAGGATGCCCTCAACGGACGTATGTCTGGTGTGCAGGTAATGTCGAGTGGTGTTCCTGGTGGAGCCATGAAGATTCGTGTACGTGGTACCAGTTCCGTAAACAAGAGCAACGACCCTCTCTACGTAGTAGACGGTATCGTTCGCGAGACAGGTCTTGAGGGTATCAGCCCAGAAGATATCCAAAGCATCCAGGTATTGAAGGACGCATCTTCTACCGCCATCTATGGTGCCCGCGGTGCCAATGGTGTAGTTATGGTACAGACCAAGAGCGGTTCTGCCGGTGCTACCCAGGTAACATTCGATGCAAGTTTCGGTATCTCTAACGCTTACCACATTCCAGAGGTAATGGGAACCAAAGAATATGCACAGGCTTTGATTGACTACAAGGGTGTAGCCAAGAGTGCCATGCAAGGTTATCTTGACGGAACCAAACCAGGTATCGACTGGATGGACGAGTTGCTCCAGACTGGAATCACCCAGAACTATAAGGTAGCAGTTTCTCAGGGCAATGAGAAGACTCAGACCTACTTCTCTGCCAACTATATGGACCAGAAGGGTGTTATCACAGATACAAAATCAAGACGTTACGCTATCAAGGCTAACATGCACAATAAGATTTTCGACTGGTTAGAGATGACCACCGATATCAACCTTGCTCAGACCGACAACTCTGGTGCAGGTTTTGCGCAGAACCAGTCTAACCCTATCTGGGTAGGCTTGAACTACTCTCCAACGATGGAAATGATGGCACCTAACGGCAACTACAATGTGGACCCTTACAACAATATTCAGAACAACCCTTACGGTATTCTCCATGATGGCGACAACGACCGCAAGCGTACCATGGTAACCGGTCACATTGACTTGAAGTTCAACCTTCTCAAAGGCTTGACATTCACCACCACAAATGGTATCGACTATAATGATTATAAGTGGTACAACTTCACTTCAACCAGAGTAAATGTTTCAGGTAACTCCATGACTAATGGCGATGCAACAGTAACCGCTTTGCAGTCTACCAACAATTTGACTTACATGGGCAAGTGGGGCGAGCACGCATTGACAGCTACCGGTGTATGGGAAGTTTCTTCTAACGAGGTTCGCAAAATGCAAATGACCGGTACCGGTATTGCCCACGAGCAGTTAGGTTACTGGAATATCCAGGATGCAGCTTCCAAGAATCCGACTAATGGTTACAGCAAGTGGACCATGCTCTCTGGCGTTGCCCGCGTCATGTACAACTATGCCGACCGCTACATGCTGACCGGTACATTCCGTGCCGATGGTTCCAGCCGTTTCACCAACAAGAAGTGGGGTTACTTCCCATCTATCGCAGGTGCTTGGACTGTTTCTAACGAAAAGTTCTGGGAGCCTATCAGAAATGCTGTAGAATACATGAAGATCCGTGCCAGCTATGGTATCATCGGTAATCAGGACATCGCTCCTTATTCTACTCTTGGAACTTTGGAATCAACAGGCTTCTCATACGGAACAAACCAGTCTTATACAGGTTACTGGGCAAACAGTTTTGCTACACCAGACCTGACCTGGGAGAAGGTTCACCAGTTTGACCTCGGTGTTGACCTCGGTTTCTTCGGTAACCGTTTGAGCATCAGTTTCGACTACTTCAACAAGACCACCAAGGATGCTCTTTTGCAGACGGCAGCTCCTGGCTACCTGGGCGGAACCAGATATTGGGTAAATGCCGGCGAGGTAAACAACAAGGGTGTTGACGTAACCATCAATGGTCAGATTATCCAGACCAAGGATTGGTCATGGTCATCTACCTTGAATGCCAGCTACATCAAGAACAAGGTAACCAAGATGACAGCCGATGAGCCTATCATTTATGGGGAGAAGCCAGCTCCTGGTACTGTTGACCCATGTACTATCATCAAGGAAGGTGAAGCTATCGGTACATTCTACGGATTCAAGTGGGCTGGAGTAGAAAAGAACGACAAGGGACAGTATGTAGACATGTATTATGCAGCAGACGGAACCAAGACTGCTTCTCCAAATGCAGGTACAGACCGTTTCGTATTGGGTCGCTCAAATCCTGATGTCACATTAGGCTGGAACAACACCATTACCTATAAGAACTGGGACTTCAACATGTTCTGCAATGCAGCCTTCGGTGCAAAACGTTTGAATATCGTACGTTTCGCAATGAATGCAGAGGTTGGTGCTTCAAGATTCGTTACAGACAAGGATCACTTCAGTAATATAGGTGTAACAATGCCTACCATCGGTGCAGAGAACAAGAACTATGGTAATTCAGACAAGTGGCTCGAGAATGCCGACTACTTCCGTTGTGAGAATATCAGCGTAGCTTATACATTCCCACGCAGCGTAACCAAGTTGGCAGACATCCGTCTTTCACTCTCAGCTCAGAACCTCTTCACCATCACAGGTTATAAGGGTATTGACCCAGCAGGTGCTTCTTTCAGTGATGCCAACGTAGACCGTGATAATGGTTTGGATATGGGTGCTTATCCTAATCCTCGTACCATCACAATGGGTGTTCGTGTAACCTTCTAAATTCAACAATCTAAAAACTGTAAGAATTATGAAAACTAAGAAATTATTATATACAGGTTGCTTCATGGCAGCTTCCATGTTGTCACTCACATCATGTGGCGATTTCCTGGATGAGGATCCAAAGGGTCAGTTGAATCCAGAAACATTCTATACCATCGAAGACGACTACACCGCAGGTGTTAATACGCTGTACGATAAAGTGAATCAGACCCAAAGTTGGACTAACCCTATGTATCCACAGTGGCAGGGAGACGATATCACTGCTAACCCTGGTTCCAACAAGCAGGCTTGTGCTGCGCTCGATGCATTTGATTCTGATGGTGCCAACAAGGGTGTTACAGAAGCCTGGACTCAGCATTATGCAGTTATCAAGACTGCCAATCTGATTATCGAGGGCTCTGAGAAATTCCCTGGTGATAAGGCTAAGATTGCTACCGCATTGGGAAACGCTCACTTCTGGCGTGCTTACTCGTACTACTATCTGGTACGTGTATTCGGCAAATTGCCTATTATCACTAAGACCAACATAGAACAGTTTGATGCTCAGCCATCTGAGATTGAGAAAGTATACGAATTGATCGTTCAAGACTTGAAGGATGCCATCAACGAACTTCCTGCAGGTTATGACAAGGAGCCTGCCCGCTTGTTCGGAGTTGACGTTTGGGCTACCAAACAGGCTGCACAGTCTACCTTGGCAGCAGTTTATATGTCAATGGCAGGTTATCCGCTCAACAAGGGAACAGAATACTATAAGCTCGCTGCTGAGTTGGCTAAGGATGTCATCACCAACAATGGAACTTATGGCTTCATCTTGAACCCAGACTGGAAGGACGTTTACTCTATGGGTAACAATTACAACATGGAGACCGTGCTCGGTATCAACAACGATGCCAAGGGTTGGTGGGATCATGACTCACAGCTTTCTTCCTGCTGTCGCTTCGAAGGTCTCGGCGATGGTGGCTGGGGTGACGCCTGGGGCGAAATTGCTTTTTGGAAGAGATATCCAGAGGGACCTCGCAAGAATGCTATTTATGCTCCTAAAGTTACATTCCAGGAGACTATCACTGAGAAAATCGGCGATAAGGAAGTTAAAAAGGATAAGATCAGCAAGGCCGTTTACTGGTGGGAACTTGACAACAATGGCAAACCTGTCGTAGATGCTTATCACCCTATGTTCACTATCTTCACTGTCAATGCTGACGAAAAGGGTAATATGCTCAAACAGCCATACGATTACATGGGAATCAACTATAAGGGTATGGTTAATGACCGCCGTCATAACCTCATCCGCTATTCAGAGGTTCTCCTCTGGTATGCTGAGAGTGCAGCCCGTGCAGGCCTCTCTGACTTGACAGAAGCTAAGAAATGCTTGAAGCTGGTTCGCAGCCGTGCCGTAACAGATGCTGAAAATGTGACACTTGGCGACGGAACTACCGTAAAGATCGACAACATGAGCGCTGCCCAGCTTGCTGAGGCTTGCTACATCGAACACGGATGGGAAGTTGCAGGTAACTGGGTATCTATGGTTACCCGCCGTTCAGATGAGCTCCGTATGGACGAGCTCAAGAAGAACTTCGAGTATCGCGTTGCCAATGCTCCTATCGTTGTTGCGAAAGAGGGTGGCAAGGAATATACTGCCAAGGAGAGCGTTACCGTTAAGGGTGCTTGGTCTGAGGATAGAATTTACTGTCCATATCCAACAACCGACGGTGAGAAGAACCCAAACTTGAAGAGGTAAACTTTTTAAGTAATCAATTCATAAGAAATCAACTATTCTATGTTATGTCAACACATCATGTACGAGAATAGACTAGGTTGTGTGCCCTTTCTGTCGTGAAACAGGAAGGGCACTGTTTCTTTATGAAGAATAAGAGAAATACTCTTAAGAAATCTCCCGAAATTTTTGGTAATTACGAATATTCAGCGTACCTTTGCAAGATATAACTTAATACAAAACATTATGGCTAATAATTATCAACCTTTCAACCGATCTTTGCTGGCGATGGCTGCCCTGCAAGCCTTGCCGCTATCTCTCTTCGCCCAGAACACCCCGCCCAACATTCTCTTCATACTGTGTGACGACATGGGATATGGCGATCTGGCTTGCTACGGCCAACCTTATATCCACACGCCTAATATAGACCGGATGGCACAGGAGGGAATGAGATTCACCCAGGCTTATGCCGGTTCTCCCGTCTCGGCTCCGTCGAGAGCTACCCTCATGACTGGTCAGCATACGGGACATACACATGTGCGTGGAAACAAGGAATACTGGAGAGGTGTGCCAATGGTAAAATATGGCAACAACGAGGAGTATTCTGTCGTAGGACAGGAACCTTACGACCCGCAGCATAAGATTCTGCCCGAAATCATGAAGGACAAAGGATATAGAACCGGCGTATTCGGGAAATGGGCTGGCGGATATGAAGGTTCGGCTTCTACTCCCGACAAGCGTGGCGTGGACGAATTCTATGGCTATATCTGCCAGTTTCAGGCTCATCTCTATTATCCTAACTTTCTGAACCGCTACAGTCGTACAATGGGAGATACAGCGGTGGTAAGAGAGGTAATGGAACAGAACATCCAGCATCCGATGTTCGGCAAGGATTATTTCAAGCGCAAACAGTATTCTGCCCGCATCATCCACGACAAGGCACTGGAATGGATTGACAGACAGGATAAGGAACATCCTTTCGTAGGATTCCTTACCTATACCCTGCCGCATGCCGAACTAGCCCAGCCGGAAGACTCCATACTGGAGAATTACCAGAAACAGTTCTTTACCGATAAAACCTGGGGCGGATGGGAAGATTCGAGATACAACGCTGCGGTTCATACCCATGCACAGTTTGCCGGAATGATTACCCGACTGGACCAGTATGTGGGCGAAATCTTCGCCAAGCTGAAGGAGAAGGGACTCGACAGGAATACCGTTGTCATCTTTACTTCAGATAACGGGCCGCATGAAGAAGGTGGTGCTGATCCAGAGTTCTTCGGTCGCGACGGTAAGTTGAAAGGTCTGAAGCGCCAGTGCTACGAAGGCGGCATCCGCATACCATTTATCGCCTGGTGGCCTGAGCATATCAAGGCAGGAGCGGTGAACGATACCCAGTTTGCCTTTTACGATCTGCTGCCTACTTTCTGCGATTTGGCTGGCATCAGAAACTTTGCCAAGCGTTATACCAACAGAAAGTTGGCTGGTGATGGTTTCGACGGAATCTCTATCGCTCCTACCCTTCTGGGCAAGGATGCAGAGCAGAAACATCACGATTACCTGTACTGGGAATTTCACGAAACCGACCAGATTGGCGTGAGAAAGGGCGACTGGAAACTGGTGGTAGTAAAAGGCGAGCCGCGGCTCTATAATCTGGCTTCCGATATCCACGAAGACCATAATGTGGCGGCAGAACATCCTGAGATTCTTACCGAACTCCTGGCTGCCATCAGAAAGGAGCATCGAGACAGCAAGGATTTCGAAATTACGCTGCCCAAATTCTGATTTCCTCTCCCGGTTACAGAGAGATAGAGATTACAACTAGATTCAAGAAAAAATAATGAACGACAACATAGCAAATCCCTTTGCCAAGCCACTGTATGTAATGCTGAAGCCTGCGGGTGCCCATTGCAACCTGGCATGCAAATACTGTTATTATCTGGAGAAGAACAAGCTCTATCCCACTGCTCAGCGACATCTGATGAGCGATGAGATGCTGGAACAGTTTACCCGAGAATATATTGAAGCGCAAACCATGAACCAGGTGCTCTTCACCTGGCATGGTGGCGAGCCTCTGCTGCGCTCCATCGACTTCTACCGCAAGGCTATATCCCTACAGCAAAAGTATGCTGGAGGCAGGCGCATCGACAACGTAATTCAGACCAACGGCACGTTGCTGACCGATGAATGGTGCGAGTTTTTCGCCCAGAACCATTGGCTGGTAGGCATCTCTATCGATGGTCCGCAACCTGATCATGACCATTACCGGCTAACGGCTGCGGGAAAACCATCGTGGAAGAAGGTGATGCAAGGCATCAAACTGCTGAAGAAACACGGGGTAGAATGGAATGCGATGGCGGTGGTGAATGCCTATAATGCCAATCATCCGCTGGAGTTCTACCGCTTCTTCAAGGAAAACGGCTGTCAGTTTCTGCAGTTCACACCTATCGTTGAGCGACTGACCCGACATGAGGATGGCCGTACCCTTGCAAGTCTTGCCGACAAGGATGAGATTTCTCTGAGCGAGGCATCGGTTGCGCCGGAGCAGTGGGGCTACTTTCTCTGTGCAATTTTCGATGAATGGGTTCGGAAGGATGTGGGCAAAATCTTCGTTGAGATTTTCGACTGCACACTGGCAAACTGGATGGGTATTTCTCCCGGCATCTGTGCTTATTCCAAGGAATGCGGTCATGCGGGAGTGATGGAGCACAATGGCGATGTTTATTCCTGCGACCACTTTGTTTTTCCGGAGTATAAGTTGGGCAATATCCGTGACCATTCGCTCATCGACATGCTTTATGGTGAGCAGCAACAGGAGTTCAGCCGTCTGAAACACAGTTCTCTTCCCCGCCAGTGCAAGGAGTGTGACATGGAGTTTGCCTGTCATGGAGAATGCCCAAAGAACCGCTTCATGAAAGATAAATATGGCGATTCTGGTCTCAACTATCTCTGTCCGGGTTATTACCATTATTATCAGCATGTAGCGCCCTACATGGATTACATGAAGCAGGAACTCATGTCGCAGCGCCCACCTTCGAACATCATGAAAGTTGTACAGTAAGCATGACAGATTCTAAAAAAACAGCAAAATACTTGGAAAAAAGTCAGAAATATCGTACCTTTGCAGGCAAAAAGCTATTTTACGAATATGAAAAGAATCAAAATGCCACTTTTGGCAAGAATCATCATTGCCATTCTGTTGGGTGTAATCTTCGGCAATTTCTTCAATGAAGCGGCCGTCAGAGCGTTTCTCACCTTCAACGGCATCTTCAGCCAGTTTCTGGGCTTTATGATACCGCTCATCATCATCGGTCTCGTAACACCAGCCATTGCCGACATCGGTCACGGAGCCGGGAAACTCCTTCTTGCCACTGTGGGCATCGCCTTTGCCGACACCATCCTGGCGGGTCTTCTTGCCTATGGTACAGGTTCGGCACTCTTTCCACACATGATTGCCAATTCTGCCCATGTGGCAGTAGATAAGGCTGAAGAACTCAAGCCCTTCTTCGAAATCAAGATACCTGCCATGGTAGATGTGATGAGTGCACTTGTATTCTCGTTCATAGCTGGATTGGGCATTGCCCATAAAGGCAGCCGCACCATGCAGAACGTTTTTCAGGAATTCAAAGAAATCGTATCAGGTGTCATTGCCAAAGTCATCATTCCTCTCCTGCCCCTTTATATCTTCGGCATCTTCCTGGGCATGACTTTCTCCGGCGAAGCCTACCACATTCTGCTGGTCTTCGCACAGATTATCCTCGTGATTCTCGTACTTCATATCGTCATCTTACTTTACGAATATCTGTTGGCAGGCGGATTGTCCCACAAGAATCCTTTTAAGCTGTTGCTCAACATGTTACCAGCCTACTTCACGGCACTTGGCACATCATCATCGGCAGCCACCATTCCGGTAACTCTGAAGCAGACCTTGAAAAACGGCGTCACCGATGGCATTGCCGGATTCACCATTCCGCTCTGTGCCACCATCCATCTCTCGGGATCAATGATGAAGATTACCTGTTGTGCGCTCACCATCTGTCTCATCAATGGTATGCCGTGCAATCTTCCTCTCTTTCTCAACTTCATCTTCGTGCTCGCCATCTGCATGGTAGCAGCTCCGGGAGTTCCGGGAGGAGCCGTCATGGCAGCGCTAGGTCCGCTAGCCTCAGTTTTAGGTTTCAATGCTGATATGCAAGCACTTATGATAGCCCTCTATATTGCGATGGACAGTTTCGGCACCGCCTGCAATGTAACCGGCGATGGCGCCATTGCTATAGTCGTGGATAAGATATTCAGAAAGGATAAATAAAAAATAAAAGAGGGTGCGTCACAGACTTATGACGCACCCTCATCTTTATATAAATCTCTCTCTATTTCTAAAGTGATTCACATATATATATTATGTATATCGTATGTTCTATTCTTACTTGCTCAAGCTAACAGAATGGCTCATGTTAGTCATTTCTGGAATTGAGTTTACTACGTGTTTCAAGAACATGCCCATGCAAAGAACCATACCTGAAAACATAACTGCGGCGAAAGCCATTGTAAAAATAGTCATCATAATTATTAACCTTTTTAAAATTTATTATTTGTTATTCCTTAAACACGAGTGCAAAGTTAACACTTTTTTATCGAATAACAGCATCTTTTGCCGAGAAATATCATTGCAATATGTTTTTCTTGATATGGGTCAATCACTTGTTTTTAGCCTTGAAAATGACATTTTGCTATCGGATATGTTGTTTTTGTGGCAATAATTTATATATATCATTTTTCTCGCTTTATTATGTGTGTAACAAGATAGGGATTCCTGTCAGATAATAAGAAGTCAGAATCGAAGTGAAAGCCAATCATCGAACTTCACGTTCTGGAAGGTATGGATGCCCAGTTTCTCGGCAGCCTCACAGTTTTCCTTCAGATCATCGATGAAGAGGGTTTCATCGGGATTGATGTTCGCCTGCCTGATTACCTCCTCATAGATGTGGGCATCAGGCTTAGCCAAATGCATTCGCTGAGAGAGGAAGCAATGCTCGAAATAATCCTCTACCCCATGGTTCTGATAAGGGAAGAGATGCTCCACGCAATAATCCCAATGTATATCAATGGTATTACTCAAGAGGAAGAGGCGGTAACCAGCCTTCTTCAACTGCAGGAGTCGCTCCTTTTTCTCATCAGGAATCTCCACCAGCATCTTGTTGGCAGCATCGATGATCTCTTCATTCGTCACATCAGCTCCTGTCAACTCACGGGCTGCATCGCAGAATGCTTCGGTGGTAATCATTCCCACACCCAGTTTGCTCATCAGCTTCATCCCCTCACTCTGAGGATTCGGATTCGCCAGTTCCCCCATTCCTATCGCCTTGAAAGCCTCGATGCATCCTTCCGGATTGAGCTTCACCAGGACATTACCTAAATCGAATATGATATTCTTGTATTGCATAATCTATACATTATTTTAAATCGCACTTTTAATCTTTAATTAGATACTTTCTGCAAAAGTACTGTAAATTCGGGAGAGAACAAATGATTAGGGAAAAGAATGGTGGGAATATAACATTTATTAGTAAAAGAAGGATATGCCTGTAACTACTTTTACCTTCTGATAAGCCGCATTAATAAGTATGGCGATGCCCACAAAGAAAGCGTAGGTGATGCCGAGCTTCGTCTGGAGATTGAAGCCATAATAAGCAAACAGTCCGCAACCGATGATAGACTGGAGGAAATAGTTGGTCAGACTCATCTTACCAAACTGGCGCAGGAACGACAATCCCTTTCTGAACCATTCCTTTCCGTACCACAACAAAACGAATCCTGATACTACAAACGAGAGGATGAAGAAGTTGCAGATAGGATAAAGCCAATTGTTCCATGTTTCCATGTGGCGCACATCAGCGATGCCCCCCACAATCAATACCAAGATGGAAACCGCCAGCACCTTCTTCCACAAAGCCAGGTTGTTGTTCTCATTGTAGAACCAACGCTTTCTACCCACCAGCATTCCGAGTATGAAGAGGCAGATAGTCTGCGTATGTCTTCCCTTCATCAGGCACCAGTAATAGGTAGCCACCTGTCCGTATCGCAGGTTACTGTAGGCATTCTCCAGAAAGGTGCCGTGCTGATGACCATTATACATATTTCCATACACCTCTCCCAACGACGATGCATCTACCTGCCATCCAATCATCACACCCCAGCGTATAAGCATGCTCTATGCTTCCATCGTACATATTGAAATGCTCCACGGAATGATAGAGAATAATACCTGCTACGGCCAATCCTCTCAAGGCATCAGCCACGTCAATACGACTGTTTTTCAGTCCTAATGTCTTGTAAAAATTCATTTTGATATTATTTGTTAGTTATTATGAGCCCACAAAGGTATAACATTTTATTGGAAAAAGCGAATAAACCTCAATGTATAACAAATATTAAGTTTTAAAGGAAAAAGAGAAAAAGTCGGCCTTTTCCTTGGTTATTCGTTAGAAAAAGTGTATCTTTGCTCCGCTATTCGTCAGAAAAAGTGTGAAGTTCATACGATTATTCGTCAGAAAAAGTGCGGAATTCATACGATTATTCGTTAGAAAAAGTGTAAATCATGGAAAGAAGCATCTATAACAAACTCGTAGAATGGAAGAACAAGCAAAACCATAAACCTCTGATTCTCAACGGAGCAAGACAAGTAGGCAAGACCTATATCCTGCAAGAATTTGGAAAAAGAGAATATAAAAAACTTGCATTCTTCAGTCTCGACAGAAATCAGAAGGCAGCAGAAGTGTTTGAAAAAGCCGGCACAACAGCTGATATACTGATGGCACTCTCCGCCATCAGCCAGGTAGATATTACCCCCAACGATACACTTATGGTACTCGATGAGATACAAGATTGTCCTAAAGCATTAGAAACTTTAAAGTTCTTTTGCGAGGATGCTCCTGATATTCATATCATCGTGGCAGGATCCCTACTGGGAATATCACTCCATAGCGGGGTATCATATCCAGTAGGAAAAGTAGAAGAGCTGCGCCTCTACCCGATGAACTTCATCGAATTCCTCGATGCCATGGGAAAAGCGAAACTGGCAAGCATCTTGAAAGAAGGAAATTGGAACGTCATCAATTTACTGGAAACAGAATTGATCAGCCTGCTGCGACAATATTATTATGTAGGAGGAATGCCAGCCGCCGTACTCGCCCATGTAGAGCAGAAGGGACTACAGGAAGTCCGTTCCATCCAAAAGCAGATTATACAAGACTATCGCCGAGATTTCTCGAAGCACGCACCAGATAGAGAAGTGCCTCGCATTAATATGGTGTGGGACAGTATCCCTGCCCAACTTGCCAAAGAGAACAAGAAGTTCATCTATGGAGCCGTGAAGAAAAGTGCCAGAGCCGCAGATTTCGAACTGGCCATCCAATGGCTGATAGATGCAGGACTGGCATATAAGGTTCAGAGAGTCAATACCCCACGCCTCCCTTTCAAATTCTATGAAGACCTGAACGCCTTCAAACTCTTCATGCTCGATGTGGGACTGATGGGAGCGATGGCAGAGACTTCAGCAGAATCGATGCTGGTGGGCGATGGCATTTTCTCAGAATATAAAGGTGCCTTTACAGAACTATATGTCTTCACCCAGCTGAAAAGCCTGGATATTCCATTATACTATCATGCTGTGGATAACTCCACAATAGAGATTGATTTCCTGACCCAATGGCACGACAGGGTTATACCGATAGAAGTAAAGGCAGAGGTGAACGTTAAGGCGAAATCTCTCAGAACATTCATCACCAACAATCCGCAACTGAAGGGACTTCGCTACTCCATGCTTCCCTATAAGGATCAAGACTGGATGATCAACGTTCCGCTCTATGCCTGCCTGACACCATTTGACAAATCATTCTGATGCCTTTTAATAAAAGCTTCGATTCTGACATTTCCGTCAGAATCGAAGTGAAAGCCAATCATCGAACTTCGCGTTCTGGAAGGTATGGATGCATCACAGAATGCTTCGGTGGTAATCATTCCAACACCCAGTTTACTCATCAGCTTCATCCCCTCACTCTGAGGATTCGGATTAGCCTATTCCCCCAGTCCTATCGCCTTGAAAGCCCCGATGCATCCTTCCGGATTGAGCTTCACCAGGACATTACCTAAATCGAATATGATATTCTTGTATTGCATAATCTATACCTTATTTTAAATTTCACTTTTAATCTTTAATCAGATACTTACTGCAAAAGTACTGTAAATTCGGGAGAAAACAAATGATTTGGGAAAGGAATGGTGGGAATATAACATTTATTAGTAAAAAAGGAAAGCCTATGTATGAGAAAGTTTTTCTAAAACTAATGCCACTATTGCCACACTTCAAGTTAACCAATTGTTTTTTAACTATTTAAGCGTTGCAATAAGGGCATTTTCTATTATCACCTATTGCCACCTATTGCCACACTCGGGCGAAAAACGGGGGATTCTCAGCGAAAAAGCAGAGGAATACTTATTGTTTTCGCAGAAAAACATTAAAAAAGTGGAGAAAAAGGCATGCGGTTTCGAACATTTTTTGTATTTTTGCAACCAACAGGAAAAATTCCTGCCGATTCCACCAAGAAGCTTGCGACTCCTGTGAAACCACTTTATACACATTTAACCCAAAAACCAATGACACAAGCAGATTTAGTCAGACTCTACTTCAACAAAGAAAGTGCTTACAACTCATGGGACTATTGCTTCAACCAGCAATGTCCACTGGCTCAGGAATGTGCACACTATCTGTCCGTAACCTACAAAAAACCGGAACAGACCAAAGGCTACGCCATCTATCCCGATGCCTACCACGACAACAAGTGCGAACATTTCCTGCAGCTGCAGATGATGAAAATGGCATACGGCTTTATGAATATTCTTGAAGAACTGAAGCGTAAAGACGAAGCCAGTTTCAGAGTACACATGACTTCCTACTTCGGAAGCAAGACTTCATACTATCGTTATAAATTAGGACAGACAGGACTCGTACCCGAACAGCAGCAGTACGTGCTGAAATGGTGCCAGCAACATGGTTACACCAACATGAGGTTCGACCGGTATGTAGAAGAGGTTAACTATTAACAGCCGCACGCCGATAAAGATTTTAACCCACGTACATGGTCACTCGTACCCGTGCACATGAGTATCCGTACCCATGTACACGGGTACGGATGACCAACACGTTGAGCACAAATGACCGAGACGATGGTCACGAATGACCGGCGTAGCTGGGCACATTTGCCCAACGCCTTGGGCAAAGCTGGGCAAAACCATCGGCAATCCTAAGTATCACCCTATCAACAAATTAGCAGAAATATGAAGTTTACTATTACAAGAATCAACAAGCAGAACAAGTTGATGGTCAGTTCGAAAACCGTAGAACGGTTTCTGGAGCGCATCGCTAAAGATGATGCCAAGCTGAGTGTCACCAATTTCAGAATGAGTGTGCCGCTCATGGAGGCCGACTACCAGTACTACAAAGGCATCAAGGAATGGCAGCACGTTTATCCAGCCGCAGAATTCAACAAGGATGAAAGCGGCAATCTCGTCTTCCAGAAATCAAACGGGCTGGTGATGCTCCACTTCATCAACCTCATGTCGGACCAGGAAAAAGATGCCGTCAAGAAGACGGTCAGTCTGCTGCCGATGACCTTCGCTGCCTTCGAAGGAGCCGACGGCAGAAGCCTCATCGTGCTCGTAAGCATCTGCAACGAAGAAGGAAAAATCCCGACAAAAGAAGCCGATGCCGACTTACTCTACCAGTCTGCCTGCGAACAGGTAAAAACGCTCTACCAGTCGCAGGTACAGGCAACCATCAAAGCCGAAAAACCATCATTGGCATCCAACTTCATGCTTACGCTGGATGCCTCTCCTTATTATAACAGTAAGGCAGTGGCGATGCGCATCTCCCAAAATATGAAGAAGGTAGCCTCAGCCCCTAAGAATGTAGACGATCTGAAGACATACGATGACTATGAGTTTCTTTACCGCAAGGCAGCAGAAGAGACGAAGGAAGAGATGAAAAAAGCCAACATCTCATGGCAGAACGATGAAGACCGGTTCCTTGCCGGTTTCTCAGCCATCGCCATCAAGCTCTGCAACATGGGCCTCAGCGAAGAAGAAGCTTTCATCCATATCCGCCGCAACAACTGGGGACATGTGACAGAAGAGAAACTCCGCCAGATAGTGGGCACCGCTTACGATACCCATTCCAAAGACAGGAAGACGGAGAAATCAGCCTCAGGCAGAAAAGGGCGTGCCGAAATTCTGCAGATGATCAGATACCTGGAGAGCCGATACCAGTTCCGGTACAATACCGTGATGAAATATACCGAATACCGCCCGAACAATTCATGGGTTGGCGATTTCAGACCGGTGGATGCCCGTGTGCAGAAAAGCATGACGCTGGATGTTCAGATAGCCGACATCCACGTAAGCATCAAGGATGTAAGGAATTTTCTAGAGTCAGACCGCATCAGAAACTACAGCCCAATAGAGTCCTATCTCTATGACTGTCTGGGAAAATGGGACGGCAAGGACCGCATCCGTGCCCTGGCACGAACCGTACCCACCAACAATCCTCATTGGGAAGACTGGTTTTACACCTGGTTTCTGGGAATGGTTGACCAGTGGCGCGGCATGTATCGCCGTCAATATGGCAACAGTACCATGCCGCTGCTCATTTCCAAGCAAGGTTACAACAAGAGCACCTTCTGCCGCCGTCTCATCCCTACCGAATTATCGTGGGGCTTCAGCGACAACATGATTCTCTCAGAAAAGCGTCAGGTATTGCAGGCAATGTCACAATTTCTGCTCATCAATCTCGATGAGTTCAATCAGATTTCGCCACAGGTGCAGCAGGGATTTCTGAAGAATCTGCTGCAGTTGCCAACGGTGAAAATCAAGCCGCCATACGGAAGTCATGTACAGGAATTTCCTCGTCTAGCCTCCTTCATCGCCACGAGCAACATGACCGATATTCTTTCCGACCCATCCGGCAACCGCCGTTTCCTGGGAGTAGAACTGACGGGGCCTATCGATGTGAGTGGCAGACTGAACTATGAGCAGCTTTATGCGCAGGCGATGCAAGCTTTGGAGCGTGGCGAAAAATCCTATTTCGACGCCAAGGAAACCGCCATCATCATGCAACATAACAGACAATTTGAGCAGATTTCCCCTATCAAGCAATGTTTTCTGCAGGTTTTCGAGCCTGCAAGTACCCCAGAAAATGGCGAATACCTGATGGCAGCCGCTATTTTCGACATTTTGAAGCAGAAATTCGGCTCTTCTCTCCAGGTTTCGAGTATACAGAAATTGGGCAGAGAGCTTCAGAATATAGAAGGTTTGAAGAACCGAAGAACAAGATTTGGTACTGAGTATCTGGTAGTTAGGAAATAACCTGCTCACCTTCCATCTCATTCCCTCATAAAAAGAGTGTGGCAATGCGTGGCATTAGGTGGCAACAGAAATACCGCTTACTGCCACGCATTATTCGCTTATAATCAGAGAGTTAAATCAAAGGTGACAGATGTGGCAATAAAAACAGAAAAACATTTTCGTATAAGAATCATAAAGGTAGGAGTAAACCACTTTTTGCTTTACCATTCGCATGTATTGGCAATTGTGCCGAAATCATGAACTTCATTATGCGAACTCATCCACTTCATTTCACGAGTTCATCTACTTCATTTCACGAGTTCATCTACTTCATTGAGTTGACACATACGGCTGCGGTGGCTGAAGGAGACGACTGAGTTAGCTGAATGAGTCGACTGCATTAGGTGAAGGAGACGGCTGAGTTGGCAGAAGGAGACGGCTGCATTAGCTGAAGGAGTCGAATGCAGTGGCTGAAGGAGTCGAATGCATTAGCTGAAGGAGTCGAATGCAGTGGCTGAAGGAGACGAATGCGATAGCTGAAGGAGTCGAATGCAGTGACCGGAGGAGACGAATGCGATAGTTGAAGGAGTCGAATGCAGTGACCGGAGGAGACGAATGCAGTGGCTGGAGGAGACACATTCTGAACACTTATAACTAGAGATTGCGGTATAATACTAAAGCTATCAGTACTTCTGAATTAATTCTATAAAGGTACGATTAGATTAGAACTTTGTTCGGAATTAACTCAATACATATTGTCTATATTTCAATTCCATAAAGGTACAATTAGAACAGAAGAACTCGTCCTGCATAGCGCAAGGTTCGATGGCATTTCAATTCCATAAAGGTACAATTAGAACAGGCTACCTTTGAGAACTTCAAACAGTATTACAAGATTTCAATTCCATAAAGGTACAATTAGAACGCAGCAGCTGGACCACAGCAGCCGGTAAGTTCTTCATTTCAATTCCATAAAGGTACAATTAGAACCGGCTAAGGTGAAGGAATATCTTGCCGGAAACGAGATTTCAATTCCATAAAGGTACAATTAGAACACTTTGCTTACGGATTGAACCACCCCGAAAGGCGATTTCAATTCCATAAAGGTACAATTTGAACACAAGAACCGTGAGTTCCGTGATATTGCCAATGAATTTCAATTCCATAAAGGTACAATTTGAACTAGGGATTCGCCAAGTGTCATCGCCATCGTCTGTGTTATTTCAATTCCATAAAGGTACAATTTGAACGTCTGGGCTGCCATACCTTTGCACGTTAAAAAGCATTTCAATTCCATAAAGGTACAATTTGAACTTGGTCCGTTATTGAGGATCAATTCGGTGCCGACATTTCAATTCCATAAAGGTACAATTTGAACTTCGCGAGATCACTCCAGGAACGCTACAAGTATCACCATTTCAATTCCATAAAGGTACAATTAGAACTTCCGAAAAAGTTTTAGCCGAATAAGGCATCGCCATTTCAATTCCATAAAGGTACAATTAGAACGCCATCGTTAGCATTATTATCCTCGATATATATCATTTCAATTCCATAAAGGTACAATTAGAACTGATGGCTTATATTTGCATCGTTTCCATAACGGAGATTTCAATTCCATAAAGGTACAATTTGAACTCCATCACCATCTTAAACATACGTTCACGTTCCTGAATTTCAATTCCATAAAGGTACAATTAGAACGCCAAGCACCCTAGTCAGAAGGTTTTCGAGGCAGATTTCAATTCCATAAAGGTACAATTAGAACCCTTAATTCCTTCCTGCTCCCATGGCTTCCAATCATATTTCAATTCCATAAAGGTACAATTAGAACGTTTGTCTTTTTATAGGCGTTCTCGCATTTTTAGGTATTTCAATACCAAAAACTACAAGTTTTTTATAAGTGATTGAGAATGAGATAAGTTTTTATCTCATAAAAAGAAGAGGTTACGAATTAGAAATAAACAGAATGTAGCATCCTGCTGTGATTTGCATAACCATCCAAAGAACTCTTTCGGTTGCAAAGGTACGATATTTAATCGGGGATAAAGAATGTTTTAAGATTTTTTATCCTCGATTTTTTGCTTGGGTAAATCTGTTTTTATTAAACCATATTCTTCTCTATTCTTTGCTATTTCCATTTCAATCCATTCAAACTTATGTGGCAAGGGTTCCTGTTTTTTGAATGGTCTATTTCGTTTGCATATTCTCATCCTTTCGTGTGTTTTG
>ENA-OXQY01000059-OXQY01000059.1-human-gut-metagenome-genome-assembly--contig:-NODE-59-length-41959-cov-48.107651_pt1 | contig 41959 bp, 42 predicted proteins | sample MGYA00249588_ERZ652575 | MGnify/ENA primary metagenome ERZ652575 (study PRJEB26925, sample SAMN05826562) | human gut metagenome | biome: ENVO:2100002; feature: ENVO:00000062; material: ENVO:00002003...
TGTGGATAAGCTTTTCTGATGTGAAACCAACATAATTGACTACGCAACATATGAACTATTATGTTGTGCACAACATAACAGTTCTACGACAACATAACAGCGCAGTTCCAAGTGATAGAAAAGCAAGTCGGGATATACAGTGTCTCCCCCTACTTGTAGAGGAACTTGACTTCCAACAAAAGCAAAACCTGTACCCAATTCAAGCAAAAAGCGTGTTACATTTTGGGTAAGTCCTTGCTCCAATTCTCGCTCCCGATACTCACCGTCAAGTGTGAGGAAATCGAAATTATAAGGGTCTTTCAATGTTTATGCTGCTAATTCGCTTTGAGAATCCGCCAGCAGCTTGTTAAAGTTATTCACAGCCTTTCCCTGTCGCTCATACAGATTAGTGTCAAGGAAATTAAGCAGAACAGCACGACTCCAACCATTTTCTACGGTCTTATTCAGATAGAACACAGCACGGTTAACATCCTTACATTGCGATATGATATACAGATGATGCCCCCAAGGAACGGAGAAGAATACGTCCTCGTTTATTTGGGCAACAGGTTGTTGCCCATGTCCTTTTTGTAATTGTGCAACAACTTGTTGCACAATTATATTTCCTTGATTATAAAAGAGATACCATTGCCTAATGTATTGTAGATTCCTGTATGAAAGCCCTTTCATATCTGGAAACTCCGCCATAAGTTCACGGCTCAATTCTTTGAGCCAGCCATCGCCCCAAGATGCAGATTTCTGCTTTTCACAGATGTCTGCACCCATACGCCAATAAAGGCGGAGCAATTCTGTGTTAACCTTGATTGCCGCCTTAACCTGTGCATGGCGTATATCTTTCTTCAACTGCGAAACCCAACTTTTGAACTCGCTGTTTCCTGCCAATGTCATATTTCCTGCCATATTCTATGTCTTTTTTAATGATCGATTTGAGCATTTCCGTATTCACTTTGGCAAATCCATATTATTGATTTCGTCAAGTCTTTTCTGGTCAAGCACGCCCGAATCCCAAAGTTCATTCAGAGATTCATCCATTTTCTTCGAATAATAAGAATACAACAATTCCTTCAATTCTTCCAAACCTTGCTGAGAATCATCTACTTGAAACATTTGCAAGAGGTGTACTTGTGTACTATTCAATACCGTTGCTGCCATAACCTTTACATTAAAACGTTCTACATTTTTCCTTTGAAAACACAAAGAAAAAGCCTAAAAATTTGCAGAAAAATATACCTAATCTTACTTTATATCATACATTTATCAAAATAATCGAATTAATACTTGGTCATTTCACCGAAAAGTTGTACTTTTGCCTAAATTTCAATAAAGAAACAACATGGAAGATTACGATAAACTTATGGTTGGCGACCAATCAACAGACGGGCGCATTATAATTGCTGATAAAGACAGACTTTGCTATCTGGTAAAATCAGGGAGCAAAGGCAGCTTTAGTATTCGTACCATATCCAAGCAATTGCTGGGAGAATTTATAGACTACTATAGAAAGAATCCCAACAAAAAGGCTGAGGATGCCAGAGTAGAACTCAAAGAACTGTCTGACATTGATAAATATGAATATGGCTACAACGCTACGTTGACAGCGATGGCTAAGATGGTTCTTGACCCAAAGAACGAACTCGTCAGAAAAGGGAATCCAGCAGAATCTTCTCGTGTAGAAAACCATTTGCTAAAGACTACAGGCCTTCAGCAGATTTACTATGGTGCTCCTGGCACAGGTAAATCAAAGACCATCAAGGACTTGACTTTCGGAGAGAGCGTGATTCGTACTACATTCCATCCAGACTCTGATTACGCCTCTTTTGTTGGTACCTACAAACCTATTACAGAAGAAGTTGTACTCCGAGATTGTAATGGCAAAAAGGTCATTGATGACGATACAAAGGAAGTCGTAAAGGAAGAAAGAATTGCTTACAAATTCATTCCTCAGGCTTTTCTCGAAGCCTATGTTGAAGCGTGGAAGAAACTAGGCTCCAGCAAAAAGCAATATCTTATTATCGAAGAAATAAACCGAGGCAATTGCGCCCAGATCTTTGGTGATCTTTTCCAATTGCTCGACCGCAACGAATATGGTTTTTCTGATTATCCTATCGTTGCAGATAAGGATATGCAGAAGTATCTCGAAAAGGAATTTGCGGGATGGGAGATTACGAATAAAGACGAAATCAACCAGCTCTATGGCGAAGCCAATATGGTAAACCTCATCATGAAGGGAGAGCGCCTTGTTCTGCCTTCAAACCTCTATATTTGGGCTACAATGAACACCAGCGACCAGAGCCTCTTCCCTATCGACTCTGCCTTCAAGCGCCGCTGGGATTGGAAGTATGTGCCTATCCGCGAAGGTCGTGACAAAGAAACCAACGCTCCTCTCAACTGGTACATCAACACGGGAGATAAGCAATACAATTGGTGGTCATTCATCAGCAAGGTTAATGAGCTGATTGGTTCACTTACCAATTCTGAAGACAAGAAACTCGGCTATTTCTTCTGCAAGGCAAAGGATGGCGAAATTGATGCCGACTTGTTCGTTAGTAAGGTTATCTTCTATCTCTGGAATGATGTGTTTAAAGACTATGGATTCGATGATAAGGACTTCCAGGATGAAGAAGGCAAGATTCTGTCTTTCGACCGATTCTATGAGGATAAGAACGGCAAAACTAACGTTGATATAGCTAGCGTTGAGCAGTTCTTGGCGAATTTGGGAGTAGAGGAATACTATTCTGATGAAAGAGAAGAAGAGGAGGATATTGATACTGAAGAAGAAGGAAAAAATAATGGCAAAAACAACTATTTTAAATATACTATAAACGGTTCTTCTCAGCAATATGCCAAACGAATTCTTGCAGCAAAACTAGTAGAGGAATATATCAAAATGAATCCTGATTTATCTCCTAACCAAGTTGTTAACAACTGGAAATCTTTAGGAGATATAGTACCACACTTCGTTGAAACTGAAGAAGAATTTAAGAGCAGAACCGATAAACCAAGAGTTGAAAAAATCAAATGCCAAAACGGCTATGTTTATGTTTCGAATAACGGTTGGGGAGGTATAGCTAAAATGCATGAACTTATGGATGCAGTAAATAAACAGAATTGGAATCTTTACATCCAAGAAATAAAGAGATAATGAGAATCCTCATAGAAGAACATCAGTATCAGGCTGAACAGATTAGGGATGTTCTGCACGGCATCGACGCCATGCAGGACATTGATGGCAACGTCAGCATCAACTACGTTGGGTATTACTACAATACCCAGCTCAACGATTGCGTCTTTATTTTGCCGAAAGTACTGCTCGAAGACACCTCAGAGGGCGAAAGAGTATTCGGCAAATACGCCCCGGAAGCCATCGTCAACCTGAACCAGAACAACCCACTCTCTCAACAGGAGAAAGACTTCATCTATGAGTTCTCTGTCTGGATTTACCGCACCATCGAGGTTTACAACAATACCACCAGAAACGGCATTGTCTATCACCAGAAAATAGCGTGCCTCGGTAAAAGTAACAGACAAATCAACAACACATTCCTCGATATTCTGCTGGCTCTCATCGACTTCAACAAGCATAACCAGGATTTCATCTTCTTCATCCTGAAGAACATCCATTCCGGTTACAACCGCATTCATTGGTCAAAGACCATAGCCACCACGAGTGCCATCATCAGCAAAAACAGCCCTGTTTATACCCATCCTGTCAACAGGAAAAAGCAGATTAATTTTGATGAAGAACTCTTGATTATCTTCTATTCCATCCTGAATTATATCAGCGAAAGATACGGCTTCGCCAATCATATCAACTGCAATTTCCAGCTGATAACAGGCTATCGTTTCAAGACCTATCTGGATGGATTAGGAAAGACCAGACTGCTCCAGATTAAGTATAAACACTTCTCAGACAAGGCTTTACACCTCTGGCAACTATGCTACGATTTCTTTGACAATGCCAAGCGCATGAACATCCAGAAGGAACGCAAAGAGTATCTTCTGGTTAAGAGTTTCAATATCGTTTTCGAGGCCATTATTGATGAACTTCTAGGCGAGAAGAACATTCCAGCCGGACTGAAAGAACAGGCTGACGGCAAGCGCATAGACCATCTGTACAGCTACCAGAATCTGATTACAACAAGAAATCAGGAGCCAGTTTATTACATCGGCGACAGCAAATATTACAAGTTAGGTCATTCCATCGGCAAAGAATCTGTGTATAAGCAGTTTACGTATGCCAGAAACATCATCCAGTGGAACCTGAACCTCTTTATGAACGACGATAAGGACGATGAAGAACTGCAATACGACAAGCGTAACTTTGGCAACGTACCCAAGCTTCGCGATGACCTGACGGAAGGCTATAACATCATTCCGAACTTCTTCATCAGCGCAAAGATGGCAGAGAATCTCTCTTTCTCAGACCAGATTTCGTCAACCGACAGGGAAAAGAAGTGCTTCAACACCCAGCATTTCAACGACCGCCTGTTCGACCGCGACACCCTTCTCGTCTTCCACTACGATGTCAACTTCCTCTATGTAGTATCTCTGTATGCCCGTCATAACGAGCACCAGAAATTCGCCTGGAAAAACCGGGTTCGCAAGATGTTCCGTGATGAAATCCAGAAGATGCTGGACGAAAGATACGACTTCTATCGCCTCACGCCGAAAGAAGATACGCAAGTAGAAGAATTCGTCAGCCAGAATTTCAGAAAGCTTATCGGCAAGATATTCTCACCTACGAAATCCAATGATTATCTGATACTTGCGTTCGAGAAAGAAGACTCCAACGAGGAGCAGAAAGAAGCTATCATAAACGATGTTAAGGAGAAATTCTATATAGAGGGATTTGCCTTATCGGATGATGAAGAGAAAAAATAGCAGGTACAATAGATATGACATTAGACAGAGAAAATAGAATTTTCCCTGATAAATATGAAAAAAATCAAATAAATTTGTTTTATGACATACAATATAATGAACAAAGTATCGTTTTATAGATATATAATTTGTATCTTTGTCCACAAACAATGGTTGAATTATGGAAAGAAAAGATTTAAATAGAATAAAAATGGTTCTGGTAGAAAAGCATCGTACCAGTAAATGGTTATCTGAACAGTTAGGGAAAGACCCCACAACTGTTTCAAAGTGGTGTACAAATCAATCTCAACCAACATTAGAAATTTTGCTTCGAATAGCAGAACTTCTTGAAGTGAATTATACTGAGTTGGTAAGAGTTGAATAACAGAATTGGATAAATGGCAAAATATAATTATGTCTGAAAAGAAAGAGTTTATTTCAACCCGAAAGGGTATTACATATCTTGATTTGTTTGCTGGGGCTGGTGGCTTCAGTGAGGGCTTCATGCAAGCCTATACGGATGACAAGTATTACAATTTTCGTTTAGCAAGCGATATAAACGAGAATTGTGAACTCACACATCGTGTACGTTACAATAAGATGCTAGGTCTTGATACTAAGTTCATGTGTCAAGACATTATGGAAGATTCTTTTTTACCTAATCTTCTCAAAGAAATTGGCAATCAAGAAATCGATGTTGTAACTGGTGGCCCAAGTTGCCAGTCGTTTAGTCTTGCAGGTCGCAGAAAGAAACTAGATAAGCGTGATGACCTGTTCTTCCATTACCTAAAGGTAATTAAAGCTTTACGCCCTAAATACTTTGTAATGGAGAATGTAAAGGGAATATTAACAAAGGATGAAGGACGAATAAAAGAGAGAATTCTTCGTGAAATCAGATCAATCGTTGATGATGCGAAAATGAATCAGCTCTATGCTTTCTTGGAAGATGTGTTGAAACCACAGATGCCTGCATCCTTATACTATGCCTTATATATTAGGCTTTGTATGGAAACGTCCACAGACAATTGGGATAAGCAGAATGAGATTTTCTTTGAGAATCTTGAGCAACAATTAAAGGATGTGACCAAGCATTTGCCATATAGCGTAAGCAAGAGTGATGAAAGTGTAAATACTATTCGTCATGGACTTTTGTTGTTAAAAATGAAACAGCAAAGAGATTCAATCCGTAAACAGGTCATTCAGTTAAAAACCAGTGCTCACATTGACAATGACACTTTTATGGATGGTTACAATGCTATAATTGAAACTATATCAGATGAGCAGATTCTAGAAAAGACTTTAGATGCTGTTGATAAAGTGGCAAATATGGGTGATTGTATGAATGAAGCTCAGTCCTTGAAAAAGTCTTTGGAAATATTAACATCTACATTTGATGAGTGTATAGAATATATTCAAGAGCAACTCAAAGGTAAAACAGACCTTCTCAATCATCTAAATGAGATGATGAAGGAGATTCGTCTTTACAATATTGAAGAGCCATTTGTTCTTTTGTCTTCAAACTATGGTGTTCCTCAAAATCGTGAGCGAGTCGTGTTTATTGGTTGCCGAAATGACCAAGAGGTTATTAAAGAGATTCCAGCCACCGTCAGTGATGACGAGAAAGTGAAAGTTTATGAAGCTCTTTGGGATTTGGATATGATAGGAAATGGTGAAACAGTAACTTCGTATAAGAAGCCAAAGTTGAACCCGAAATTTGAAGATACAAAAATTCAAAGAGCTATTCAGGGTGAGCCAGATGAACATGGACTTTTGTTTTCAGAATGGTCAAAAAATGGTCGTTTGGGACATCGCTTTACGTTTGACAAGGAACCGTTCTATGTGATGAATATGGATGAGTTGGATAAACCGCAGAAATATCAGCATATGGATTTGTTCAATCACCAAACAAGTCTACAGAATGAAAAAGTTCGTGAACGACTGCGCATTATTGCTGCACATGGTGATTATGATGAGGCAAAGGTTGAACTGAAAGAGAAGGGATTGGATTCTCAGAAACGAAACTATGTAGTTTTGAATCCTCTTGGACAAAGTCCTACAGTATGTACAATGCCAGATGACTTTATTCATTATTCTGCGTATCGTCCTATGACTGTTCGTGAAATGGCTCGCCTCCAGAGTTTTGACGATTCGTTTGTGTTCCAAGGTAAACGTCAGACAGGTGGTAACAATCGCCAAAAAGAGATACCTCAATACACACTTGTAGGTAATGCTGTCCCACCACTAATGGCAAGGGCAATTGCCAATACATTGTTGAAACATATAAAGTAAAAGGTTTTCATATGGTTAATATGCGTCCATTTACTGCTTTTGAGCAGAAGAATTTAAAATTTCTTGTAAACCACAATGTGAAGTTTACACAAGTTGAGATTACCCCTACTGGTTTAGGTAAGGGTATTCTTGACTCAACAGCTCCTATGCGAGCCTATTTTCTTGAAAATGGTATTCATAACTATGAGGAACAACTTCAAGGTCAAGAACATAAGCAAATAAAACAAGCTTGCATTCTTACCGATGCAACACAATTTTTCACGAAAGCATCCTTTTATCGTCCAAACACAAAGAAAGGAGACCCTCGAATGTGGATATATGGATTGGGTGCACATACAGACGGTAATGATATTCATGTTTTGTTTTGGCATGAACAAACTTTGTATAGTATCAATATATCTCATATAGATATAGAGAAATGCTACAATTCAGTTCTCATTACGCCTATGCAGGAGATTTTGAAAGAAATTAACAAAGAGGGAAACTCTGTTTCAGAGGAACTTCTTGGGCGTTTCCGTGCTGTTAAAGATCAGTGGTTTGAATCAGAAGTAACGGCTGACACTGGAATTGGCAGAACTATAGAGTCTTTCCTTGGAATCAGTATGAATAGTGACAAAACTCCTGATTACAAGGGAATAGAATTGAAGAGTCATAGGGATAAAAGAAGCAGCAAGAAAAATGTACTATTTACCCAAACCCCAGATTGGGGAATTAGTAAATTGAAATCTGGGCGAGAAATTGTCGAGAAATACGGTTACAGCAATGAAAGCGGTTTCAAAACTTACCAAAACACTGTTCAATGCGCTCCACCAAACAGTCAAATGATGTTCTTGAATGTCAACCATGTAGACGAACTTCTTGAATTACAAGCTGAGAGAAGAAAAATTGAAGATATTGCAGCTTGGAGGTTAGTAAAGTTACACCAACGTTTACAAATAAAACATCATGAAACATTCTGGATTGAAGTAGAAAACGAGTTAAACAATGGTAAGGAATACTTTCGCTATAAGCAGATAGAGCATACAAAGAATCCGAATGTTGGTCAGTTTGATGTGCTTCTTGAACAGAACATAATAACTGTTGATTTGCTGCTTTGTCGTCCAAGTGGACATGGCGATACTTATTCTTTCAAAATCAAGAAGAAGGGGATGGCTTTGCTATTTCCGGAATCTGTAGTGTATAAAATTTAATTCATCGTTTTATAGTTTCATTCTATTAATTATCTTATTATGAAGATTCCCAAACATTATATTTCAGAAATACCCTCTTTACTAAAGGAATGGAATTGGAATAAGAATAAAGGAATTTCACCATACTCTATAGGTTGTGGTAGCAGCAAAAAGATATGGTGGAAATGTAGCGTTTGTGGTAATGAATGGGAAGCAACTCCAAATTCTCGTAGTGGTTCAAAAAAATATGGTAATTTGTTCTACTTGTGGATTTGAATGGCAAGCGGTTGTAGCAGAAAGAAATAAAGGTCATTGCGGATGTCCAAAATGTAAGCGCCCAAATAATAAGTGTAAATAATAGGTTTGATATTTAATTAAAATATTTGCTCATCAAAATAGTATGGAAAATGTATTATATTCTGAAATAACAAATTCTGTAACAAGCTTTGTTGCGGAATTGGGGACTAATTACAAATTAGTTCCATTAGAAGGTAAAAAAAATGATGGTAGTATTGTCAAAATATTGATTGTTGAAGTTAACGGACAAAACTTTCTACAAATAGATTCTGATAATATAATTGCACCATTTATGTGGTTTCCTAAAACAAAATATCAGAAAGCAGTATATCATTGCTTTCCACATAAAAAAGAGGCATATTGCCTTATGAAAAACAAAGTAATGGTTCTTAATCATAATGAACTTACATGTGATAAAATTATCAGAATAGTTTTTGGTGATATAAAAACAAAACTTTCTAACATCACTAAAGTTTCAGAACTTCTAAGAAAATATATAACCGTAGGGTGCCTTTCTAAAGACATAGGGTATGATATTAATGAACAAACATATTTCATTGCTGATTGGGGAAAAAAAGATGGAATTGAATCATTATTCTTTTTGAATTATTTTCGGAAACAATTTCAAGAAATACGAAAACATGCAATTGCCCCTAAACCATATATGATAGGGCATATTGCTAAATATACCTCACTTGAAACTGCGGCAATGATACTAAAAAGTGGAAAGGTACGTATGATGTCTGTTACAGCTATGAACGATAAAACAGAGATTGGTCAATTGTTTAGTGATATTAACAAAAATGAATCAGAATATTTAGAAAATAAGACAAAGATCTCTTTTGCACAACATAGATACATTACGAGTTTTACAAACAAAATAGATGATTTAACGATGTGGAGATTATATGGAGATAACGGAAACGGAGTTTGTCTTATCTTTTTAGAACCACAAGAATGTCAATTCTATTTACCGGTTGAATACTCTAATTTAAAATCTGGATTGTTCAAAAAAATATATGCTATTTATGAAGACTTATTAAAACATGGGTATAAATTCACTTTTAAATCTCTGGAAACTGTATGGCAATATTTTATAAAGCCAGAAGGATTCATAACAGAACAAGAACTTAGATATTTACGAATAGATAAAACCACGCCCGATGGATACACAATTGCATCTAATGGTGTGCTGAGTGGATATAAAGACCTTTCTTTATTTTCAGACAACGACCAATTCCCTGCCAATCTTCAAGGAATTATACTTGGTCCAAACATGAAAAATGCAGAAATTAACAAGTATCAATTAGAAACTATAGCAGAAGAGAATGGTATACCCTTATTTATGGGAATAGAATATAGTACGATAAATTACTACATATAGACAAATAGAACTATTCTAGAACATCCGACTGATTTTAAGCTAAGCCTAAAGTCAGTCGGTTTGTCATTTTCCACAACTCTGTGCAATTATCATTCCTACACCTCCAGCAACCACAAAGATGCCAATGGTAAAGAAAAACCAAAAGAACCACTGAGCATAGTGACCGAGGTAGCAACCATCATATTCCTTGTATCGTTCACGAACTTTTTCCCGTTCATCAGCAAACATGGAATTGACCTCACGGATATGCGTCTTCATCTGTGCGGTCATCCATTGGCATTCTTTGGCAAACAGTTCTTGGATTTTCTACTCCATTCTCCTGCTGAGCCACATCATCAATCGTACTCAGAATCAAGGCATAAAGATAACGTGAAAGATATTGAATCGCTTCATCGCGACCAATTTCTTTCATTCCTATATGATATATTTTTCTATCATATTTTTCAAGTTTTGCCTTGAAGAGTTGGTTTATGATTTGTTCGTATAATCCAGCCATATTATCTTCTTTATTTGACTTTATTTCTTCTAGCGTGCAAAAGTACAAAAAAGAATCCATTTACATCATCTTTTCTCCTATTTTTTTTCGGCTTGTATATCATATTCGGGGCGCCATATAAAGCTTTTGCCCCTACAGGGCGCCAGGCGTGCGGACATGAATACCCAGGGCGAATGCCCTGGGCTAGGAGCTTCTGCCCCTTCAGGGCGTGAGGGGAATGGCAGGGATGCGTGAGGGGAATGGCCTTACCTTTTAAAAAAGCTCTTTTTGCGTATATTTTTCAGCTATAATTTGGCGCTTTCAGAGAAAAAGTGTAATTTTGTGGGAGATATTTAATTAAAGGAGAAGATTATGGCAACATTAACAGATGTAGATGCAGAAGCAAGGAGACAGAGATTGGTGGTGAAGGAAAGTCTGACACAGGCTTTTAAAGAACTCCGTGCGGCAGAAGCTTCAGGAGCCAAACTTCCTGATGCCCGAAAATTATTCAAATAACGGAGGATTCATTTATAAGTTATGAATGTAAAGGAACATATATTGGCGGCTATCCGCAAATGCGCATGGCTGACGATTATGACAACATCACCTACCCACTGACCGAACTCGGATGGGAACTGGGCGAGGAAATCACCCCCGTGATGTATACCGCCCAGGAATGGGAAAAGTATAGGAATACACCCTTCGTCAGGAACGTAGAAAAGGAAGGGGTAAAAATATGAATATAAAGGAGTAATTACAAATGATACCGCTTCATTATCGTGGTTACAGGTATCGCTTTTCACGTGGTTGGCGATACTTGTTTAAGGAGTGATAGTCACGTGGTCATAAAATGACATGAACCGTGACGCTGACATCGGGTTTTACGTTGTCAAGCCATAACCAAAAGTACTCAATTATCGCTTTCTTCTCTTACGCGATAGATGTTTTTTGCCCCCAAATGTTAAAGTTTAGTTAACGTAGCGGAAAAGCTACCTAAATATTTGGTATTTTATAGCTTTTTAGCTACCTTTGCAGTGTCATTCAGACAAAGAGTTCTTTTACATGTTTAATTACAACAATGAAACACAATCAATTGTACAATGAGTTGACTAAAGCGGGATGCTTTATCACTCGACATGGTGCCGAGCACGATGAATGGTTCAATCCCAAGAATGGGATGAAAATCAGAATTCCAAGACATGGTAGCCATGAGGTTAAGACAGGGTTGCTTAGACGCATTAAAAAGACGTTGCTCGGACAATAGTCCGGGCAACTGCCCTTAACCTTGCAATTGAGCGTGTTGCGTGATGGACATGTGGAGAACTCTTTTTATGGGAATTTTAAACAAATAAGATATATGGCAAAGAATGTAGTGCTGATTTTAGAATATGGTAATGGCGGGTACTCTTGTTACAATGATGAGCCATTGGGTAATTATGGTGTCATAGATGGCGATGGTGCGACCGCTGAGGAAGCCAAGGCCGACTTCATGAAGGCTCTTCAGGAATGTAGGGATGATGACCCTAACAACAAGGCCTTGCAAGACTTGACGTTTACATATAAGTACGACGTGCAAGCTTTCTTCAAGGAGTTCTCCTTTCTCAACGCTACCGAGATTGCCAGACGTGCAGGCATCAACCCATCGCTCATGCGCCAGTATGTAAGTGGAGTCAAGACCGCTGGAGAGAAAACATACCAACGACTCAACGCCTGTATGGACAATATTAAAGCGGATTTACAAGCAGCCGTCTTTTGATGGTTGTGTTTTCATAAAGTAATTAAATGAACTCTTTAAGCCCCTGGTGCGTGACGCATCGGGGGCTTTTTGTGCCCAAATGTTGTCAGCATCATGGCTTTATCACAAACTCGACGGCATCGATGGAAATGGTGGAGTGGGAAGTTTCACCGAAGAAGAGAAGAATATGCTCCGTGGAGCACTATGCGAGGTTTCAAACCGCATACGTGCTGCTGCAGACAGAATTTGAACAAAATCTCTTTTCTTGCATCATTTAGCCTTTTTCCATCGGTCAAACATACCACGAACGCACAAATTTCGTTAAAATCCGTGAGTCTTATAGCACTCACTTCCTATTTGGTTATATGACTTTTTTTTATAACCTTTGCAGCAAATTTTAACGCTATGCCAAAAAAGATGAACATAACCCAAAAGGACCTAGACCGTGTTAAGAAAAGGTGCCTAGAAAGCTTAGGAGACTTCTTAAGCGAGTTGTGTCGTGACAAATTGATGGGTCCCACTAGCGTTGAAAAGATTTTCAGTTTCGATCACACTACATTTAAACGGATATGTGAAAAGGATCAAACCATAACTGTTAAAACGATGGCTAGGACGATGGGAATCATAGCAAGTTTCCTCAATGGACTTAAGGAAACATGTGACAAGGAACTGAAAAATCTCCAGGAAGATGATAAAATGAAGTTAAGTCTGAAAAGGAAAAAGATTGATGTGTTGAATAAAAAGAGAATGAAATGCACGGAAGCCATGGAAAAATACAAGAAGACTTTCGGTATTATAGCAATCAGCTTCTTGGAACTAATCGGACAAAACGATGAATTTTAATCATTAAATAAGAAATAACCGGTCAAGATGCTAACATCAGAAGCCTAGTATTAACATTAAATAATCAACAACAAAAAGAATGTAAACACAACCTTACCCGCCCCCACACCTTACGATAGTAGGCGCTCGGCAGCCTCCAGCGGCTTACGCTAAAAACGTTAGCGCAAACACACGCCCTCTGCTAAAATGAGGAGGAAACAACTAATCATCAACATAAAAACAACAAAAGAAGATGAAACTTTTTTTTTATAGGAAATTTATTCGCTTCGTAATAAAGCACTTCACCATCGTTATCAACAATACCATCCAGATGAATGGTGGACAATACATCGAACACATGAACAACTATCAGGGAAAGGAGGATGAGAAATGTCTGGACAAAGAATGATCATCATGAACGCTGGTAGCTCGTACTTCGAGCATGTGGAGAACTACTATGGCAGCAATGCCTGTGAGCAAAACTCATGCAGAAATGCTGAGATGCCGGATGAGCTGAAAACGGAAAAGGCTCAGAGGATAAAGAACAACCTGATAGAGATAGGCTTGGTAACCGAAAATTTCATGCCTTCAGGACTGTCTTCATCCGAAGCTGCCATCCTTGCCAACCAGATAGGTACAGAGTTGAAAATCGATAATATATGGAGCGTATTCGGCAATTATTGGGGTCCTAATCCGAACTCGATGAGAGCCGCCTACAACCGAGGAATGGATCAGAAGAAAACGATTCCCTTCCTCGAAAAAGTGATGCCTGCTATCAGAGGTTAATCTGGCAGGTAGTACTAGTACGCGTACATAGTACGTACTAGGTAGAAGCGAGAAATTTCCCTTACCTTTGCCCCCGGAATTCAGAACCAATGCGGTCTGAGTTTCGGGGGCTTTTGTGTATCTGCACATCAACCGTGGTGGGAGCCCCCAATCTTCTAAATTATTTAAAATGATGGAAGTGAAAGCGTATGTGTTCAGTCCTCCTCCTTACAGACGGCTGAGAGTGGTGAAAACGGAAGAGGGGATTACCCCACAAACCAATCTTTTATTAACGAAATAACATGACAGAAACACAACATGTAATTGCACTGAACCCTTATCGCAAGGGCAATAAGGGGAAGGTGTTTTCAAACAGTATGGCGGTGTATGACAAGGTGATTGCATCGCCGGAAATCAGGAAGATGATTCGGCAGATTAGGGGCGAACTGCCTATCCCGAAGGTGAATGCCAACGATGGGGAGGCGGTGAAGAAGGCGCAGGACAGGCTGAAGAGCGAACTGCCTTTCTTCTGTCCCCACTACGGCATTTTCAAGAACAATGTGCGCAGACAGGAGAATGCCCAGCCCGAGAGCTTCATGTTCCAGACTATCATCGACGTGGATGACAGGGAGTATGTAGACAAGGCTATCGAGAAGGCAAGGGAACTGAACTGCTCTGACAGCATCTGGAACGGCTCGCTGCTGCACCTCTGCTACAGTGCCCGGAAGAAACTGCACATCGGTATCAGACTGCCGGTGGGAATGACCATCGAGGAGACGCAGAAGGCGTATTGCGAGGCGCTGGGGGTGCCGTATGACGAGAGCTGCATCACACCCGAGAGAATGATTTATCTTACGGATAAGGACTCGGAAATCTACAGGTCGAAGATGTGGTGCGCCGTGCTGAGCGAGAAGGAGATTCTGATGCGAAGGCAGGCGTATCTGGACCGCGGACTGACCGTGGACGGAAGAGGGAAAGTTAATAGTTTACAGTTAAAAGTTAATAGCAATGGTAAGAATAATGAAAATAATAGACTATCGGGCAACGACGGCAATACTGCTGTTTCTGCTGGCTCTGCTGTTCAGCCTGCCCAACCTGGTGATAGCCATGGTGCTGATGCTCCTCATATCGGGGATTCTGGAGGCAATCAGGATGCTGGCGGACTGGGAGCCAGGGAGAAGAACCTGATTGCGTTTGACCTCTTTACGCAGGCTGCCGGACTCGGGGGTATGGAGATTGATACCGTGGGGTCGAGACACTCTTCGCTGCTGGCTATCATGAGCGCCGGTGCTTCGAGGGTGATGGAGGAAGAGGAACTGATGAAGGTAGTGAGGGTGAAAATGCCGAGCTACTATCAGGAGAACGACTGCCATCAGCTGATTCATGACTTCTATGCGAAATATGCTGACAATACGAAGCCGATGTCGAGGGAAGTGATGAGGGTGAATGCGCTTGCAGAGCAGAAGGCCAGCCAGCAAGTTAATAGTTTACAGTTGAAAGTTAATAGGGCAGATGGTAATTATGCTGTTCAAAGTTCGAATCTCAAAGTTCAAAATACCGAGGAGGATTATCCGGACCCGCCGGAGATGCCGAAGAAACTGCCGAAGCTGGTGGAGCTACTGATATCGAGGACGCCGGAAATTTATAAGCCGGCTGTGGCGCACGCCATCTTCCCGCCGCTGGCTACGCATCTCTGGAAGACGAGGTTCCGGTATATTGACAACGTGGAGCACGAGGCGAGACTGATGACGCTGCTGCTTGCGGGTACCGGAGCGGGTAAGAGCAGCGTGAACAGGCCCATCGATTTCATTATGGAGGATATCAGGCTGAGGGATGCTGAAAACCTGAAGCGCGAAAAGGCGTGGAAGGATGAGATGCTGCGCAAGGGTGCCAACAAGGATAAGCGCAAGAGACCTGAAAACCTGATTATCCAGGAGATTGATGCGGATATGACAAACCCGGCTTTCGTGATGAGAACGGCTGAAGCGCAGGAACATTTCCTCTATACTTCGCTCAATGAGCTAGACCAGTTTGATGCGCTCAAGGGCAGCGGAAGCCAGCAGTTCCGCATCATGTGCCTGGCAGCAGACCCGGGTAATAAATATGGACAAACCCGCGTAGGAACAATGAGTGTTACGGAGCGTGTTACCATCCGGTTCAACTGGAATGCATCTACCACCATCCAGAAGGGTCAGCGTTACTTCTCTAAGGTTCTTACCGATGGTCCTATCAGCCGTATCAACTTCTGCACCATCCCCGAAAGGGAAATCGGCGAAGATATGCCTGTTTACGGAACCTATGATGAATCGTACCGTGAGGCGCTACGGCCTTACATCGAAAATCTGAACAAAGTAACGGGTCTGATTGAGTGTAAGGAGGCGTTTCAGCTTGCCCTCAAACTGAAGGATGAGAATGCTGAGTTTGCCCGGTTGTCGCAGGACAGGACGTTTGAGAATCTCTCGTTCCGTGCCAACGTCATCGCTTATCTGAAGGCGTGTGTGCTATATGTAGCCAATGGTTGCAAGTGGGAGCCGGAGATTGATGAGTTTATCCGCTGGAGCGAGCAGTATGACCTGTACTGCAAGATGCGGTTCTTCGGCGACATGATTGCGAAGGAGAATTTTATGGCGGAGAAGAGTTCGAAGCGTGGGCCTCAGAATCTTTTACAGATTCTGCCCGATAACTTTACGGCTGCGCAGTTGCTTGCCATCCGGCTGGAGCATGGACTGGATGCGAAGGGTACCGATATGATGATCAGGCAGTGGCTGCACCGGAATTACATCAGGCGGGCGTATCAGTATACGGGCAAACGTGACAGTTGTGACAGTTGTGACAGTTTTGAGAAGCTTAAGTACCGCCACGACAGTATGGTTATTGAATCTTAAATTTATTTTTACTTATGCAGATAGTTTTAAAACGTATAGCGAAGAAGAAGACCTACACGATAGGTCGCCTTTACATCCTGAAGGATGAGGATGTGAAGAAGCGCACGATTGAGAGTGTGAACAAGTGCAGGGGGCTGAAGACGGTGTGCGAGGTGCCTGCGGAGAAGCTGAATGCGGACTCGTATTTCTGTGATACGCTGGAGCCGTGCTGGCGCAACCTTCTGGGTGTGGAGCTAAGTCCTGCCGAGGAGAATGTGCGGTTGGGGCGTGTATCGGGCAAGAAGGCGCAGAAGATGAAGGGCAAGACGGCGATACCTGAGGGCACTTATCCGCTGGTGATCAGCAAATCGCCGAGTTTTAAGATGTGGTTGCCGCTGCTGTTGGGCGTCCCTAATTTTGAGGGCATCCGCATCCATGCCGGCAATTATCCCGATGATACGCAGGGCTGCATCCTGGTGGGTGAGAACCGTGTAAAAGGCATGGTTGTGAACTCCCGCATCTGGCTCCACCGCCTCATCAATGCCATTACCGCTGCGAGAGACAGGGATGAGAGCATTTGGGGAACGATTTTGTAATGTTGAATGTTGAGTGTTGAATGTTGAATTAGGCTAGCGCCCTTGAGTCCGTTAGGCAAAAAATCAACATTCAACATTCAACACTCAACACTAATAATTCAACATTCAACATTCAACACTCAACATTCAATTTAACATTTTTATATCATGGAACAAAATTATAAAACAAAAAAAGAAGAAATGAAGAATGAAAAGACAGCGGGTAATGCTGTCGTGTTTGAAAACCCTGAATTCGGTAAGATTCGCACCTTAACCGATGAAAACGGGGAGCCCTTGTTCTGCGCGAAAGATGTCTGTGATACGCTGGGATATAAAAGGGCAAGATGCGCTGTGTATCAGCTAGTTAACCCACATGATGCTGTAAAACACAGCATAAGGGTAACGACTGGTATCAAGAAGGATGGAAGTGAGGCAAAGCGCTGGTGCCAGCTTCTTTTCGTCAACGAGAGCGGATTCTATGCTTTGGTTCTCGGGTCCAAGCTTCCAACGGCGGTGAAGTTCAAAAACTGGGTTACTTCCGAGGTGCTGCCACAGATTCGCAAGACGGGCGGTTATATTCCGGTAAAGCAGGGCGAGAGTGATGAGGAGACGATTCGGCATGCTGAAGAGATTCTCAGAGCTACACTCAAGGAGAAGGAGAATCTGCTGAAAAACCAGCAAGTGCAGATTGATCAGCAGAAGAAACTCATCGGAGAACAGGATACGGAGATTCGTCGGCTGAACGGTGTGGTAGACGAACAGGTGGTTTGCATCGCCAAGAACGGTGAGAACATCATCCAGTTGGAGAATCAGGTGGATCATCTTCTGCCGAAGGCGCTCTACACCGACAATGTTCTCAACTCTGTTTCCTGCTATACCACCACGCAGATTGCGAAGGAGCTGGGTATCACGGCACAGGAGTTGAACCGCCAGCTCTGTGCCCTTCATATCCAGTACTACCAGAGCGGCCAGTATCTGCTCTATGCCGATTATGCCCACATGGGCCTGGCGAAGAGCCGCACCCGCTACTCTACCCTCCCCGACCCTCACTGCGATGGGGCACAGGAGAAGCTGGGCACTGCCTACACCCACACTTACCTCGTATGGACAGAAAGAGGAAGGAAGTTTATACATCTATTAAAGGTAAAAGGGTAAAAAGGTAAAAAGGTAAAAAGAGCCTAGCGGGGGTAAGCTAGCTAGGGCTCTTTTTACCTTTTTAGGGGGACCAGCGATGGAATCGCTGGGAACGGGGACAGGAAGGGGGAAAGCCTCTTCCTGCCCCTTTCTGCCTATTCCTGCCCCTTTGCGCCCCTTTGCGCCCCGTTCCCAGCGATTCCATCGCTGGTCCTCTAAAAAAAAGGGGAGAAAAATTTGGTAGTTAGTGAATAAAGCCGTAACTTTGCATGCTCTTAAGCAGAATAAAGGAAATAGATTAGTAATTAAAAGCAAATATGAATAATCATACGACATCAATAACGACAAACAAGAAACATCACTACCGGGAACTGCTGGCTATCGGCATTCCTATCATCATAGGACAGCTGGGTACCATCATCCTGGGATTTGCTGATACGCTGATGATAGGCCATCACAGTACACCCGAACTGGCGGCTGCCGGACTGGTGAACAATATCTTCGGTCTGGTTTTCGTATCCTATATGGGATTCACCTACGGACTCACTCCTATCATCGGACGGCTCTACGGCGAGGAACGGACCGACTGCATCGGACAGAAAGTGCGCAATGCCTTCTGTGCCAACATGCTGACGGGCATCATCTTCACCCTCGCCCTCGTTGTGCTTTATCTGAATCTGGGGCGCATCGGACAGCCTGAAGAGTTGCTCTCGCTCATCCGCCCTTACTTTCTGGTAAACCTCGCCTCGGTGCTCTTCATGGGCATCTTCTTCACGATGAAGCAATTTCTTGACGGACTCGGACAGACCAAGGTGGCGATGTGGGCGATGATTGGCGGCAACGTAATCAATATCCTGGGCAACTGGGTACTGATTTACGGTGTGGCGGGTTTCCCGGAACTGGGTTTGCTGGGAGCCGGTATTTCGACGCTGGTGAGCCGTATTCTGATGGCGCTGGCGATGGTGGGCATGCTGATGACGGGCAAGAATTTCGGGGAATACAGACGCGATATTCTGCACAGTTCTCTGACCAAGGCAGACTTCAGGGAGATGAACCGGTTGGGCTGGCCTGTGGCGCTGCAGCTGGGCATGGAATCGGCTGCCTTCACGCTGAGCTGTGTGATGGTGGGCTGGCTGGGAACCATTCCGCTGGCGGCTCATCAGGTGATGATTACCCTCTCGCAGCTCTTCTATCTCGTGCTTTCGGGCATGGCGGCAGCGCTGGCTATCCGCGTGAGTCATTTTATGGGACAGAAGGACTACGGGGCAGTTCACCGCAATGCCTACGACGGGTTCCGGCTGAACCTGCTGTTCTCGCTGTGTATGGGTTTGCCGGTATTCCTGCTTCGCCATCAGATAGGTGGCTGGTTTAATGATAATGTGGAGGTGCAGGCGTATGTGGCTACGCTGATTATCCTGTTGATGGTATATCAGTTTGGCGACGGACTGCAGTATACCTTTGCCAATGCGCTGCGTGGCATCGCCTGTGTAAAGCCGATGGTGCTCTATGCCTTCATCGCCTATTTCGTCATCTCCCTGCCGCTGGGCTACACCCTAGGTTTCCCTTGCGGCTTGGGCATTCTGGGCATCTGGTTAGCCTTCCCGTTCGGTCTGACCATAGCGGGAGAAATGTATCGAAGAAGATTTGAGAAGGAACTGAAAAAGATTGAAAAGGAATAAAAAAAGGGTGTATCATATTCTATTTCTAGAAGTATGAACACCCTTAAGTATAATACAACTGCAATTTATTTTTTACTCAGCAACCTGCTCAGCACGATCATCTACGTTCTCACCCTCTGTAGGAGCGAGAGTAGCCTTGAAATCGGTGATGCCGTACTTAGCGAGAATGTTGTACCACTGGAGGAGCTTCTTGATATCGCTGTCGTGAACACGGTCGCGATCGTAGTTAGGAAGAACCTCAGCAAAATAAGCGTGGAGCTCAGCAACAGGCGCCTTCTTGTAGTTGAAAGTGCTAGGCTTGCCCTCTTCCTTCTTGCTTACGCTGTCGAGCACTTCCCAGAGTGGCACCTCATCAGCGTCTGTATACATAGCGATGTCACCAAGGCTTGTTACGCGGTCGGTAGCGAAAGCTGGGATACGCTTGTGAGTCTCATCGAGTGTTTCTACGATGAGGTTTCTGTTACCTCTTGATACCAATTTATAAAGGCCTGGTTTGCCTGCAATTGAAAGGATTGTTTCCATTGTCTTTTCTATTATTCTTTATTATTAATGATATCTAATAATTTCCTTACCTGTGCATCGATATCCTGCTCGCCATCGTTCACGATTTCGAAATCGGAGCGGGCTGCAAGCTCTTCCTGCGGCATGACGGCATCTATCCACTGCTGCGCCTTCTCTGCCGGGATATGGTCGCGCTGCATGATGCGCTGGATGCGAACCGGTATGGGAGCCGTTACGCAGACCACGAAATCGAGGTGGATACGGCGGTAGAAACCGCTATCGAAGAGGATGGCACTCTCCATCCACTCATAGCTGCTCTGCTCGAAATCGCGCGCCACAGCCGGATGAACCACATCGTTGACAGCCTGCTTGTTAGCCTCGCCAGCCAGCAGAAACTGAGCCAGCACGGGCTTCTGCAAAACGCCCTCTGCACTGTAAACCTGCTCGCCCACCAGCTTCTTCAAACCAGCCTGCAAGCGGGCATCGGTACGCATGAGCCGCTTAGCCTCAGCATCGCAGTCGTAAACCCGGATGCCCTGTTTCTCCAATATCCGGCACACATAGCTCTTTCCGCTACCTATACCGCCCGTTATCGCAATCTTCATCATAGTAGAAAACTATCAACTATAAACTATCAATTATCAACTATCATTGCTGTTCCAGCAGATAATCTACCGTTTCCAGTTCGAGATGCGCCTTGCTCACCGAGCGCGGCACGCTGCGCAACTGGAGTTTGCACTTGTCAGAAGGGTTGTTAGCCAGATCGTTATAATCTACTACCACCTTAAACTGGCTCGGCTTGATGGTTCTGAAGAGGCTGGCTCCGATGGTGAATTTTACCGCCACTTTAGATGGGAAGGTACGGAGCACCATGTTATCAGGCATGTTGATGGCCGTAACAGGCACATCGACCGACTCTTCGGTAAGCACATCAGGATATACCGCCAGTCGCACCATCTGAGGCACAATCTTCATGCCACGTATCTTCTTGATAGGTACGCTGCGATGAATGGTATCCTGCAGGTTGCGCATGTTGAACGGCTCGATTTCTACCGATTCCAACTGGTCGAGCTGCTTCTTGTTGGCATAAACCGTAACCGTAGACGGCAGGAATTCGGTATGTGCCAGATAATAGCTCTTGCTGGTTGTAATCCTACCTCTGAACACCACAGGCACTCGCTTGGAAGAGCCGTAGGTGAAGAAGAAATCGAATTTTGCCGGCTTGATGGAGATCAGTTTGGTAGAGCCATAGAGCTGGGATGCCACCTGTTTCTGCACATCAGCCATCGGAATCTGTCCCGTTCCCGTTTCCTCGTCGGCATAATTGGCAAACCGGAATGTGAGCGGATGAATCTTGCCTCCGTAAGCATAGGTAACGAGTGTGAATCCCTTATCGCGCACCGTAATATGCACGGTATCAGGGAGTTCGCCGGTTATCACCGCATTGCGGGGCACGCCCGTTAACTGCACAGGAATATTGAATTCTCTCTCGGTAGTCTCATTGAGCGTCATCATCAGCCAGAAGATGCCGCTGAGAGCGAGAAAGAACAAAAAAATCAGAAACTCCTTATTCAGACCACTGAACAGGAAGTTTCTGACAGCTTTTAATATGCTCTTGATACTATGCATTAGGTGTCTGACTAGCTGCATCAGCAAACACGTAGCCCTTAGCTACAGTGATTACCACGCCACGAGCTATCTCAACATCAACGGTATTAGCCTCGAGGTCAACACGCTTAACAGTGCCATAAACACCGCCGCCTGTAACCACCTTGGTACCCTCTGCCAAAGCATTCTGGAACTTGCGGATTTCCTTCTGCTTTTTCTGCTGAGGACGGATCATAAAGAACCACATGATAGCGAAGATAGCTACCATCATGATGAGAAAACTCATGCTGCTACCACCGGCAGCTGCTTGCAATACTAAATTTGTCATGTCGTTAAAGTATTATCTATTATTATTTTATGTTCTATATATAAATAAGGTGTGGCCAGCAAGAAAGGCCTCCGTTATTTACTCACCCTCGCCCGGAGCGCGATGAATGCGCGGACGACGGCCGGCTGGGTGCTGGTTGTCTGGGCGCTGTTTGCCGGCATGTTCGCCGTGCTGTGCATGCTGATGCTGCTTGCGCTCAGGCATCTCCTTCTGGATGAGGTTGCGGCTGATGAGCTCGCGGCAGATGCTGTCGAGCATACCGTTAACATAACCGCCGCTGCGAGGAGTGCTGTATGCCTTGGCAAGTTCTACATACTCGTTGATAGTGACGGTAGCCGGGATGCCAGGGAAGTTCATCACCTCGGCGATGGCAATCTGCATGATAATCACATCCATATAGGCAAGACGGGAGAAATCCCAGTTGCGCAAAGCCTCGCTCATATAGCGCTGGTAGGTATCGCAGTTGAGGATGGTAGCACGGAAGAGCTTGCGTGCAAACTCTCTGTCTTCAGCATCCTTATATTCCGGCAGCAATTCCTGCTTGGCCTTAGCTTCCGGGTCGAAACGCTTGATAGTCTTCAATACGAAAGTATCTATGATATCCTTGTCATCGTTCCAGTAGAGGCTCTTCTCCTCGAGGAATGCATTAAGCTCTTCATTATTCTGAATGAACTGCTTGTAGATGCGGCGCCATACCTCGCGGTCGCGGCTGTACTCGTCGAGATCGACGAGTTCCTCATCAATAGCACCGCTGACATAATCAGCATAGAGATCGCTAGACGTAATCGCAGTATACACTTTGCGCACCATTTCGATATCCTCATCCCAGTTGGAATGCTTAACATCTATCCATTCGAGCAGCATCTTGTTCTCTTCGAGCTGCAGAGCGAACTTATTGAATGCGAAACGTGGTGAAGGTTCCTGCTCACCCTCTCTCTTGGCACGAGCTACATCTACATCGTAGCGCTTGCGTGCCTCCTGGGTGATGGCAACGATGAGCTGCAACATGTAGTTGTACAAATCGTATGACTTGGAGAGACTAAACATCAGCTCCTTCTCAGCGTTCTCCATGTTATGATCGCTGTTTTGATAGTATGCGTAGGTTAACTGCACAATCTTACGTCTTATCAAATCCCTATTAATCATTCTCTAATGTTTTTAAAAGATTCATTTATTAAATTACCTAATACGCTTGCAAAAATACACATTAAATAGGTAATAGACAAGAAAACGGGCAAAAATTTCAGTTTATTTAAGCAAAAAATTGTATTTTCAATATTTTTTCTGCATGTAGAACATGTTTTTCGGCTAAAAGTTTGCTCATTCCAAATAATTTTCGTAATTTTGCACCCGCTTTAAGCAAAGCTAATCCGTGTGATGGCGAGTTAAGGCACATTTTTTATTAATAACTTAATTTAGAGTAACACAAAATGAAAGAGATTAATGTAACAGGTCAGAAGCGTACAGACCTTGGCAAGAAAGCTTCTAAGACATTGCGTAAGGAAGGTTTTATCCCATGTAACCTTTACGGTGAGAAGAAGGGCGAGAACGGTGCTCCTGAGGCTATGTCATTCGCAGTTCCATTCGCTGAGTTGCGTAAAGTTATCTACACTCCTCATGTATACGTTATCAACCTCATCATCGACGGTGAGAGCCACACAGCTATCATGAAGGAGATCCAGTTCCACCCAACAACAGACGCTCCTCTGCACGTTGACTTCTACGAGGTTAACGACCAGAAGCCTATCACTATTGGTATTCCAGTTAAGTTGACAGGTCTTGCACAGGGTGTACGTGATGGTGGTCGTATGAACCTCTCTATCCGTAAGATCAACGTTACAGCTCCTTACCAGGTTATCCCTGAGCACCTCGATATCGACGTTACAGAGTTGAAGATCGGTAAGAGCATCAAGGTAGGTGACCTCTCATTCGAGGGTCTCGAGTTGGCTACAAGCAAGGCTGTTGTAGTTTGCTCTATCAAGATGACACGTAACGCTCAGCTCGCAGCTCAGGCTACTGAGGAAGAAGAGGCTTAATCACTGAGTCATCTAGAGATTTTACGAACCTGAGTAAAGCATTATCAAACATTGGATAAATATTTGATTTGTGGGCTTGGTAACCCTGGCGATGAATACGCCGGCACCAGGCACAACACAGGATTTATGGTATTGGACGCTTTTGCTAAAGCGTCCAATATTCATTTTGAGGATAAGCGATATGGCTTCGTAGCCGAGACTACGCTCAAGGGAAGAAAGATTTTCCTGCTCAAACCTACCACATTCATGAACCTCAGCGGTAATGCGGTAAGATATTGGCTAAATCAGGAAAAGATTGACCAGAGCCGACTGCTCGTTATCAGCGATGAGCTAGCCCTGCCTCTGGGTGCTTTCCGACTGAAGGCGAACGGCAGTAACGGCGGCCATAACGGATTGGGACATATCCAGCAGCTTATCGGTCAGGACTATGCCCGCCTGCGCATGGGCATCGGCAACGATTATCCGCGTGGCGGCCAGATAGACTGGGTGCTGGGCAAATATTCTGAGGAAGACATGAAGCAGCTGCAGCCGGCCATCGACCTGGGTGTAGAGATTATCAAGAGCTTCGTCCTTGCCGGTATCGACATCACCATGAACCAGTTTAACAAGCTAGGGAAGAAATAGGAAGCCAGCAGAAGCAGAAGCAGAAGCAGAAGCCAGTCCCCCGTTCCAAGCGATTCCATCGCTTGTCCCCCCAAAAAACAAAGCAGAAATGAAAGAATCAGCAAGAATAGACAAGTGGCTCTGGGCTGCCCGCATTTACAAGACCCGCAGCATTGCTGCCGATGCCTGTAAGAATGGCCGCGTCATGGTGGGAGGCGTAACGAGAAAGCCTTCCTTCATCATCAAGCGTGGCGATGTGGTGAGCGTAAAGAAAGCCCCTATCACCTACTCTTTCGAGGTTCTCGACTGCATAGAGCAGCGCGTAGGCGCCAAGATGCTGTATGGTGTCTATAAAAACGTAACCGACCCTAAGCAATACGAGCTCCTGGAGATGAGCCGCATCAGCGGATTCGTAGATAGAGCAAGAGGCACTGGTCGCCCAACAAAGAAAGAACGCCGAGCCCTGGACGCCTTCGTAGATCCAGCCATGTTTGGATTTGACGAAGAAGACTGGGACGAAGATGAAGAATAAAAGAATCCCCTATACATCTTTTATACTGTATAGGGGATTTTTTTATTCCCATTGAGCATTCTTCTTTTGCTGGCTCTTTTCGTGAATAATCAACCCGACAGCAAAAAGACAAATCAGGATGAGTGCTCCACAAATCATTGCGAAATTAATTTCTTGTGTAGTCATAATTATCTTTCTTTTTTACTTTGCAAATATACAACATTTTAAGATACGATGCAAAAAAATTGGGATAATTATTGCTAAAAATATACGAAATAGAAACTTATATGTAATATTTGGCTACTTATTTTAAAATAAAGCTTAAAATATTTGGAGCGAATAGAGAAAAAACATACCTTTGCACCTAGTAAAAATGATGGAATCAGCAACACACTGATAACTAATCATACTCTATATGAGCATTATATACTATTAATTTAAAATATTAGAGATTATGAAAAAATTATTCGTTATGGCAGCTATGGTGCTGTCTTCAGTAGGTGCTTTCGCACAGCAGGCTGCAGGTACAACAACTATTCAGCCTAAGGTAGGTTTGAACGTTTCAACAATCGGTGACAACGATTGGAAGGCAGGTTTCGCTGCTGGTGCTGAGTTGCAGTATCAGGCTACAGATAATTTAGGCGTTGCAGTAGGTGCTCTCTACTCTGTACAGGGCTTCAAGGCTAAGGATGTAAAAGTTGCCGGTATGACTTTTGAAGGTGGCAAGTGGAATCCAGGCTATATCAATGTGCCTATCACTTTGAACTACTACCCAGTAGCTGGTTTGGCTCTCAAGGCAGGTTTGCAGCCAGGTTTCTTGGTAAACAAGGATGATGCAGAAGACGTTAAGACATTCGACCTTTCTATCCCTGTCGGTCTTTCTTACGAGTACCAGAACATCGTATTCGATGCTCGTTACAACATCGGTGTAACTAAGATTGCAGACGGTGTTGATCACTACAACAACGTAATCCAGATTACTGTAGGTTACAAGTTCGCTCTCTAATCGAGAACTCTTGATAAGACAAAATAACAATCCCCGTTCTTCATTACGAAGAGCGGGGATTTCTTTTTTTCTCGTCATATCTGTTTGAAATAAGCCTCACGTAAACATGGAGTGAGGCTTACTATCGTTTAAAATGAAGCTTACTTCATTTTCTTTTCTAGAACATTCTGCCGCCTGGACGACCACCGCCAAAACCGCCATTGAAAGGACGGCCATGGAAGTTTGGACGGCCACCAGGACCACCAGGACCGCCAGGACCTTCAGGTCCACCCCTACGGGCATCCTTGCCTCCGAAGAGATTCAGGCGGTAAATCACGTGCAGCATCGCATAGCTGTTGATGGCATTATACTCCGTATCCGTGCGGGATGTAGCAGAAATGGCACGAGAGAAAGTGCTCTGCTGGCGGAGAATATCGTAGAACTGCAGCATGATGGTAAGAGGCTTGCCCTTCAGGAAACCCTGAGAGAGCTGCGCATTCCATACAAACTCATCTGTATTCATGCTGCTGTCGCTATAACCGCGGCGGCTGCTGATAGAGAGGCTTGAGTTCAGACTGGTACCCCAAGGCGCTGTAAGCGTCATGCTTGGTCCATAAGAGAACTGCCAGGTATTGAGGTTGCTGTTTGGCTGCAACTTGTTTGTAGCATGGTTATAATTCAATGTTCCATCGAGCGAAAGCTCCAGCCAGTTGTTGCGATAGCTGAAAGAGAGGCGCTCTCTCCAAGTAGTACTGCGGGTGGTATTCTTCTGGGAATCAGACTGCTTGTCGAGACTCAGATAGCTCACGTAGTTGTTGTAACCCAAGTAGGTGTCGGTATTCAAGTTCCATACACCGGCACTATCGATAGAGCAGTTGAACATAAAGGCTCCCATCACATTCCAGTTGCCATTGATATTCTCAGGTCGGGTGATTCTACCACCAGTCTTCTCATCGTAGGTCACCTTATTACTGATGCTATTGTTGGTGGTGGAGAAGTTGATGAAGGTCATGACACCCTTGTTGTGGTTCTGCACGAAATTGTTGTAGAACAATCGGAAGTTCTGAGTGAACGATGGCTTCAAGCCAGGGTTACCCTTCGAGATGTTCAGCGGGTCGCTGTTATCTGTGATGTCAAGCAACTGAGAGATGCTTGGCTGAGAAGTGGTACCTCGGTAATTCACGCGCAGGTTGCTCATCTTTGAGAAGCGATAACGGAAATCGAGGGTTGGACTGATATTCGTTACGTTGCGAACGGTATCTACATGCACTCCCTGATATTCCTGGATATACTTCGACTGTTGTGGCTGAATCATCACACCGAAGTTCAAGTTATACTTCTGACGGACGAATCGCATCATCACCTGGATATCGTGATTGTAGTTGCGATACTCAGAAAAACGGCTCAATTCATCATTTCTGTAATTACCAAGCTGACCGGCAAACGGATTCAGGTAGCTGTCCCAACCACGATATTCATGATCGCCATTCATGGCATACTTACTGAAATCGTAGGTACTGCGGTCGCTCTTGGAGTAGCTGTAAGTAAACTTATAGCTGAACTGCAGGAAGGTAGCCTTCCAGAGCGGCTCACTATAGGTCAACTGGCCCGCATAGCTGTAATTCTTCGAAGGAGTCAGGTTATAGCGGTTGGTCTGATAAGTAGAATCCTTACCCTCCGCTGTCTGTACGAGATAGAGCTTGGCATTGTTGAGCGAGATGCTCTTGCTGTCATTATCCGTATATTTGGCATCCATACGCAAGGTGATGTTGCGTCCCTTGTTGCCCAACTTGCGGTTGATCTGCAGCATACCCCTGATATTGTTATTATCAGAATAGGTGATTCCGTTAGTCAACTGGGTGTTCACCATAGCCTCAGCCTTGTCCAACTCCTCAATACCTTCCTCAGAAAGAGGGTCTTTGGTGGTAATGGTATAAGGATCCTTGTTGTAAGAAGCCGACTGGCTGCCACTCAATCCATCGCTGGTACTCCAGGAAATGGAAGGACGGAAGAGGATATTGGTCATGGAATCAGGCATCCACTCCAAGCGGATGTTGCCGTTCCAGCTGTTGCTGCGGGAGAAATTCTGAGTCAGGCTGTTGCTGAACGAAGAGCTGCTACCCATGAAGTTCTCGCTGGAACGACGGCTCCAAATATCGCCATCGCTGTGATTCCAGCGAAGTGAAGTATTGAACTTGAATTTATCTTTCAGTTCGTAATTGTAGTTGGCAGCAATCATCTTGCTGGCATTCAAACCGTTAGCACCTCCGAAACCTCTACCGGGACCACCGCCTCCGAAACCACGGTCGCTGGTGTTATTGGCATTGGCAAAGAGCATGAATCGGTTGTTATCACTGAAATAACCTCCCATGCCACGCATGTTATAGCGGCTTTTGTTGCCCACACCCAGGTCGATATTGGAAATCAAACCCTTGTTCATACCCTTCTTGATACCGAAGTCGAGCACGGTCTGCTCCTCGCCATCATCAATACCGGTCACCTTAGAGAGATCACTTTTCTCATCGTATGCCTTGATTTTCTCGATGATGCTGGTAGGCAGGTTCTTCAGGGCAGTCTTGGTATCGCCCGTCATAAACTCCTTACCGTCTACGAGAATCTTCTTTACTTCCTTACCATTGATCTTAATAGTACCGTCATCGCTCACCTCTGCACCCGGCAGACGCTTTACGAGTTCCTCTACTACCGAGCCTTCCGGTGTGCGATAGGCAGAAGAATTGTACACGAAAGTATCCTCCTTCAGGGTTACCTTCTGAGCCATGGCTGTTACCACTGCGCCTTTCAGCATGATAGCCTCAGCACCCAGCACAATCTTACCCATAGCCAGATCCTTGTTATCAGAAATTTGGATATGCTTCACGGTAGACTTGTATCCTACGCTCGAAATCTTGAGCAGATACTTGCCATTAGCCGGAGCGGTGACATGAAAGAGTCCGTTCTCATTGCTGATGGCACCAGCCACATACGTGCTGTCGCTCTTAAGCAATTGAATAGTTACCTGCTCAATGGCCTCCTTGGTATCGCGGTCGGTAATCTGACCGGATATCAGTCGCTGCTGAGCAAAGGATGCTATTGCCATCAACAGCAGCAGCATCGTCAGAATCGATTTTTTCATTCTTATTTTTATTTGTTATTATTTCCAACTATGAGTGTTTTCACACATAATCGCTATGATATTCTATTATCATTTTTTGTTACTCGATTGTTTTGACGCGTTAAATACACCAAGGTTTAATGCATTCTGAGATAAAAAACGCAAATTTAGCAACTTTTTTTTTGTATTGTCTCCATTTTAGTGTATCTTTGCACAAAAATTAATACGTTAGAATGTTATGGAACAAAGAGTAATCATATCAACCCAACTGGAAAGCGAACTGGTAAGTGCACTTTCTGAGTGTGAGCACGACAAGCTTTTTGTGCTTACAGATACTACGACATTGGAACTATGCATGCCTGTATTGCAGAATTTTTACTGCATGAAGGAAGCCCATATCATCACTATTCCGGCTACCGACAGCCATAAAGACATCGAAAGTCTGATGATGGTATGGAAAGGACTGCAGGAGGGAGGAGCTTCACGCCACTCCTGTATGATTAATCTGGGCGGCGGTATGGTAACCGACCTGGGTGGCTTTGCTGCCAGCACTTTTAAGAGAGGTATCAACTTTATCAATATTCCTACCACCCTGCTGGCTATGGTAGACGCATCGGTAGGTGGAAAGACAGGCATCAACTTCGGCGGACTGAAGAACGAAGTAGGTGTGTTCAACGATTCTAAGTTCGTTATTCTCGATACAGAATTCTTAAAGACGCTCGATGCAGAAAACATCTGTTCGGGCTATGCAGAGATGCTGAAACACGGTCTGATTTCTACAGAAGCAATGTGGGAAGAACTGGTCAGCTTCGACCTCGACAAGCCTGATTTGAAGCAGTTGCAGCGCATGGTAGGCGACAGTGTGAAGGTAAAGGAGCGCATTGTAGAGCAGGATCCTCACGAGCAGGGCATCCGCAAGGCGCTGAACCTGGGGCATACTTTCGGTCATGCATTCGAGAGCTGGGCATTGAAGCGCAAGCCTATCCTGCATGGTTATGCAGTGGCATTCGGTCTCATCCCTGAACTCTATCTGAGTGTTGCCAAAACCGGATTCCCTACTGAGAAGATGCGCCAGACCGTAAACTTCATCAAGGAATTCTATGGTACACTGGATATTACCTGCGATGACTATGATGAGCTCATCGAGCTGATGCATCATGACAAGAAGAACCAGAATGGCATCATCAACTTCACGATGCTGGGCGGCATAGGCGATATCCGTATCAACCAGACAGCTACGACAGAAGAGATCAAGGAAGCACTCGATTTCTTCAGAGAAGGATAATTCAGCTAAAGAATCTTTCTTCAGAGAATCCCTTTAAAGAAAGATAGAGCGCTTCGGCTTTCCGGTTTCGGTAAGCGGGAGATGCTCTACATGAAGGAATTCCCTTGGAATCCAATATTTATGATCAGATAAGAGGCGGCGAACAGTCGCCTCTACTTTTTCTATCTCCTCATCTTCCGTCAAGAGGACTGCAATCTCTCCAAACTTCCCGTCTTTCTTCTTGGCTATCATGAAAGGTTTTTCAAGATAAGGCTTCAACAGAGCCTCAACCTCTTCTATCTGTATCTTGATGCCTCCGCTGCAAATCACATTGTCTTTTCTGCCTTTGATGCGAAAACGGAGTTTTTCCACCTTATTATATATATAGGATTCTATTTCCACTATATCGTTCGTTACCAAGGGCTCAGCACAGACCTGCGGAGCATCTATCACCAGACATCCTTCATCGGTCTGACTGATTTTCACACTATCGAAAGGCTGGTACCATTCGCTAGCCTCATCACCGTTAATTCTTCTCAGGGCAATATGTGAGAGCGTTTCGGTCATTCCGTAGGTACTCCAGATGGCAATATCGCCGGGAAGAGCCTTCAGTTTCTGTTCGAGAGCCTCATCTATGGCTCCGCCACCGATAATAAGATGCCTGATGCGGCAGAGACGAGCCCGCTCTTCAGGAACCTGCAGGGTGTTATAAACCTGCATCGGGACCATCGCAGCGAAGGTAATCTCTTCATTTACATCTTTCAAAGGATGCCCACTTGGGCAAACAGAAATAAGATGGAGATGGCGCTCTATACTCCGCACCACCACCATCTTACCTGCAATATAATCGAGCGACATACAGAGCAGGGCGCTATCACCAGGTTTCAATCCCAGGAAATCACAAGTGATGCGGGCCGAGTTGAGCATTCGCTTCTTCTCTACCATCATCGGTTTAGGCTTGCCTGTAGAACCACTGGTATGCACCAGCACCCGTTCGCTACCGTTATTCCATTCTGAAAGGAATTCTTCTAAAGTCATTTTACTACAAACAGTTTGTCACCACGAATCTCCAAAGGCATCGGTATATTATCAGTAAAGAGCTGACCGGTACCCAAGCCTTGCGGCATCTTGACATTAGGACCATATACTTTAGCTGCATAATGAGCAATAGCATTCAGACCGATATTACTCTCAAGAGCAGAAGTAATCCAGCTGCCGATACCACGCTGGTTAGCCAGTTCTATCCACTCGTTACATCCATAGATGCCACCATGAAGTGAAGGCTTGAGGATGATATATTGCGGACGAATGGTATCAAGCAGAGCCTCTTTCATGCTTCTCACATTCACCCCAATCAGTTCCTCGTCTAGGGCGATAGGAAGCGGTGTTTCGCGACAAAGCTGAGCCATCTTAGGCCACTGATGCTGCTTGATAGGCTGCTCAATCGAATGAATATCATATTTAGCCAAAGCCTCCAACTGGCTCATCGCATTCTCCGGCAAGAAGCCGCCATTGGCATCTACACGCAACTCAACCTGCTCCTTGGTATATACATTACGGATGCGCTTGATGAGATCGAGTTCCTTGAAAAAATCGATGGCACCGATCTTCAGTTTCACGCAATGGAAACCCGCCTGGAGTTTCTCCTCCAGTCGTGCCAGCATCTCCTCATAGGTTCCCATCCACACCAATCCGTTGATTGTAATACCTTCTTCACCTCTTCCGAAAGGAGAATAGAAAAGATCTGTCAGGTTCTCCATTCCGGCTGGAACAGAAACCCCTTTCTGCTTCAACATTTCTGAAGAAGAAGATGCTCCTTCAGCAGAAACAATCTCCAAAAACTTCTTCGCTGCATCGAAGAACGAAGCGAAGGCTGTTTCCAAACCGAAGGTGATGCTAGGGTAAGCACGAATCATATCGTATGGAATGCGTCCCATCTGCTCCACCATCTGGCACACCTGTCGCAGGGTCATCTCATATTCCGGTTTGGCATCGCAACTGAGATCAGGGAGCGTAGCACACTCTCCCACTCCCTCTACTCCCGGCATTTCATCAGAGGTGAGAGTGAGATAATAACTGTGTCTCGTGGTATATACGCCACGAGACGTGCCTGCCGGCTGCTTGAAATGGAGCGTGCGCTCCGAGATTTCTATCTTATACACTTTATTTAAATGTTAAATGTTGAATGTTGAGTGTTGAATTATCCTTCCTCACTTACTTCTTCTGTTTCAATTCATACAGATCCTTGCGGCGGTCGCGAAGATTTCTTACAGCACCGTAGGTATGAAGCTCATTCAAGAGATTCAGGTCAACATCTGATACGAGAATCATCTCGGTATTAGGTGTTGCCTCTGAACGCTTGCCATCGTTAGGGAAAGCAAAGTCGCAAGGGGTGAACACGGCACTCTGGGCATACTGGATATCCATGTTGTGAACACGTGGCAAGTTGCCCACACTACCCGCAATGGCTACATAACACTCATTCTCGATAGCACGCGCCTGTGCACAGACTCTTACTCGGGAGTAAGCATTCTGGGTATCGGTCATGAATGGAACGAAGAGAATCTGCATGCCATCCTCAGCCATTAATCTTGACAACTCAGGGAACTCCACATCATAGCAGATGACGATACCAATCTTACCGCAATCGGTATCGAAGGTCTGGATATGGCTACCACCACTCAATCCCCAGCACTTCTGCTCATCTGGTGTAACATGAATCTTCTCGTACATATCCACGCTACCATCTCTACGGCAGAGGAAGCCCACGTTATAGAGGGAATCTTCCTTAAGATAAGGCATACTACCCGTGATGATATTGATGTTGTAACTGATGGCCAACTCGCGGAAACGGTCACGGATTTCTTCGGTATACTGCGCCATCTTTCGGATGCTCTGCGCCTCACCCAAGTCGTTGAAACGAGCCATCAAAGGCGCATTGAAATACTCAGGGAAGAGAATGAAATCGCTCTTGTAATCGCTCACAGAATCAACGAAGAACTCAACCTGTTCGAAGAGGTCATCCACCGAAGCGTATGGGCGCATCTGCCACTGTACCAATCCGATTCTTACGGTTGGCTTGCGGTCTACATAAGAATCCGTAGGTGGCTGATAATAGATGTTATCCCACTGCAAGAGGGTGGCGCAGTGTTCGCTCTCCTCATCGCTAGGAAGATAGTTGCGGATTACGCGGCGCACGTGGAAATCATTGGAAAGCTGGAAGGTAAGAACCGGGTCATAGATTTCACGGTTTCTTACATGCTCGATATACTCCTTAGGGCGCATCTTATCGGCATACTTGTGATAGTTTGGTATACGACCGCCAAACATGATAGCCTTCAAGTTGAGCTTCTCGCAGAGTTCCTTACGATACTCATACATACGGCGAGCCAGGCGCAAACCACGATAATCAGGGTGGATAAATACCTCGATGCCGTAAAGAATGTTTCCCTTAGGATCGTGGGTATTGAAGGTTTCATTACCCGTAACCTGAGCATAGGTATGATCGCCCTTCACCATATTATAGTTAACGATGATAGAGAGCGCACAGCCCACAATCTTATCATCAACGATAATAACCACCTGTCCCTCAGGGAAGATAGTAATGAGTTTCTTAATCTGTTCTTTTGTCCAGAATACATCTGAGTCTGCGTAAATACGCCTAAATGACTTGGCAAGCTGATCATAATCCTCCATACGGAGGTTGCGCATGCCTACCTTTTCGATTTTTCGAGTTGGTTCCATAACAACTGTATTTTTATTATTATCTAAATCCGGGTGCAAAGATACAGCAAATTATAGATACGACAAAGAGTTTTCGCAAATAATTGACATTTACGAAAACTCTTTTCATGTATTTTACACAAAGAGCGCGTTTACGCTTAAAATCAGATGCTAATATTTGGCATTTTCCTGTGGAATCGCTTCATCATGATCATCCAGATAAAGCAACTTCATAGGATGATACTTCTCACTTGCCACAGAATATTCATCCTGACGATAACGGGTCAGGATGCCTCCTATCCCCAACATCGTATGAAAAGCCGAAAGACTCGTCTGTACCTGTTGGGTACGATGACCAGACAAAGTTTTCAGTATTCCCGGATATTGTTTTCCATAACCATCTGATGTCCAGATGATGAAAGGAACATGCAGCTCATAATCAGATGCCTTCGGGGCGGCGTGCAGAAAGAGGCGACGGTCATCATCAAAGATATTCTCTCCATGGTCGCTGGTATAGAGCATCGCCGATGTAGGTTGGCTATGTACCCCATCCGTCTTTGCCTGAGTCTTCTCCCATTTCTGCAGACGTTCTACGATACCATGCAGGATATAATCGGTATACCGGATGGTATTATCGTATGCATTCAGCAGGTCACGCCGGTTCTCTGGCTTCGCTTCGCTCTTACTGTCAGGTTTAAAGAAAGCGAAATTACGGGGATAGCGCTCCTGGTAATTAAAGTGAGAACCATAAGTATGAAGTACCACGAATAGTTTCCGATAACGGTATTGCTTGGATGAAGAGGCAGCTGCCGCAGGCAATATCCCATCCAACTTCTGCAACAAATCACTATCATAATGATTCTCTTTTGCAGAAGCACCTTCCTTCAGGAAGTAATGTTCATCAGCCTGTTCGCCAAGGAAATCAATAAAAGAATGATTAGGCAGCTGATTGCTGATAAATACGGTATGAAATCCCGCCTCCCTGAAAGCAGCCAGGATACCTTTCTCATGAAAGAGACGTTCGAAATCCTCTGCTGATGCAGCCGACAGGAGCATAGGAACACTCTTATGCGTAGTATTACTCTGGGTTGTAGCATCGGGAAAAGCTATGATTCCAGGAGTCTTGGAAAGCAAAGGATTGGTATCGCGCGGATAGCCATAGAGACTGAAATTGTGGGCTCTCGCCGTCTCTCCCACCACCATCACATACACCTCGGGAGCCTCAGCATCATGCTCGTTCCTGGCATCAAACCTGAAATTCCTGCTTGCCTCCCTGTAATTCTCTGAAGCCGCATCACGCTCGAAAGCAAGATAGAGATTATAGCAAACGTTAACAGGATAAAGCTGGTTGCGCAAGCGATAATCATCTACAGCCACATAGCAAGCCAGCAGACAGAATAAACCGACAGCAGCTATCTCCAAAGCCCAACGACGCACTCGATGCTGGAGTTGAACCACTATCATCCCTTTCTTGCTGATATTGACAATAGCCAGAACCAGCAAAGGAAGATAAACCACAAAAACACCCACTACAGCAGGCAACAGATTACCAAGCAGTTCCTTCACCTCGCCAGGATTGGTAGTTACAAGATTCAGAAACATATCTACCGCTATCACTCCCGTCCCGAAGAGATAAAGCAATACCAGTTGGAAGGCAGCGAAAAAAACAAAAAGAAAAGCCCACCAGATCATCTTACCCGGGCATCTGGTTAACGAAAAGAACCACATGTAGAGTGCCAAAGGCAGCAACACATTGGCACCACAAGCCCAAGGAGCCAGACATTCGGTATAGCACAGAGCTATATTAGGCAACAACAATGCTACCACAGCATACCCGTAAAGGAATGCGCCCGATGACACCTTATTATATATAGGCAACACCACCTTATTATATATATCCGTAAAACTGTTCATTCTACTTTTTCATTAACACTTTAAAGAGCATTATCAAACTACATAAAGAGCATTATTACTAAAACGCTTCATTGATATTGAAGAGAAAACCAGACTGCCCCGACTTACCGAATCCATAATCCAGACGTACATTCACATTCTTCTTAAATTCCCAGCGATAACCCACACCGGCATTCGGCAAAATCTGTTTAGAGCGCAATGCCGAGAATTTCGGGAAGATGGTTCCTGCTCCAACCCACACTACGATGCCATTACGCTTCCATACATGTTGGCGCAACTCAACCGTAGCTTCCAAAGAATGTTTATCGCGATAACGGCCTTCATAATAGCCACGCATGGAATGAGTACCACCCAATTCAGCCATCATTCCCCACGAAGGATTACCAAAGTTGAGGTTAGCCCCAATGTCCTCGGCAAGAACCGTTCCCTTACCCAGTCGCTGATAGGCATCAAAACGAAATGCCGTCGTACTGAAAGCATAATCATTCCCCATAAATCCAGGTCTGAACATCTGATTGATATTCAGATAGATACCACGATGCGGATTCGTAAGATTATCTCTGTTATCATATACCAGAGAAACGCCAGCTCCTACATTCCAAGTATGCTGATCCATGCCTTGCAGTAATTCCGGACGCTCAATATGTTTACCTATTACATAGTCATAACTCGCCATCGGTCCGATATAGAAATTATCTGCTACACGAAACAGGAAGCTAACTTCAGCCTGAGCCTGCCAACGCTTCATGTCACTCTTATTGGCATCGTTATCGCCCATCTCATAGCCTATTCCCCAAAAATCAGAGGGAAAAGAATAGAAATAAAGGTGATAATCGATGCGATATCTTCCTTTAGGAGCAATATGGTTACCACGGACACCCAACATATAGAAACCTACAGAACTGACATCACCATAAAGCGAGACATTAGAAGGAGGAAGAATACTGTCATTCGGATCAGTACGGTATAGTCCTGCTGCCACCAATCCCAATCCAAACTTGGTATCAGAGGCATAATGAGGGCCACCTATCACACTAAAATCAAAACGCTTATGCTTCTTGTTTTTATTGGAATCATTAAAGTAGTCAAGAATCCGGTTCACCCATGATTTGCCGGCATGTAAAGCCATCGTATCCACCTTCTCTGCAGATGAGATACTATCGGTTACAGAAGGCTCAGAGGCATAGCTGCCCAATGCCAACATCATAATAAGTATTGTCAGAATATGCTTCATTTTGTCGATTTTATTATTTTAATACACCAATGCTACATTATCAATCCACAAGGTATTGCCTGGAGTTCCGATATAGGCTCCACCATCGGATGAAGAGAACTGAAGAATCAGATGAGTAGGCTTTTCGTTAGCACTCGCCCATCCTACTTCTTTTACCGGCACACTCTTACCCTTGCTGTTACGGGCATAGTCAGTGGATCGCAGTCCCATAGTAGCAGCCTGATAACCTGCCATGTGGCGGATATCACCATAATGGATTGTATAGGTAGCATCTTCAACCCATCTATCGGTACTCTTTCCGAATCTGACTACCATCGTACCCACACGTTTAGCTGTTATATTTCCCTTAGCATCTTCATGCCGTTTCTGCAGATAGAGCACAGCTATAGCATGATCTCGACCTGCAACCGTAGAGGCTCCGCTAAATCCATTCTGCTTGATACGATTGGCTGCATGAGGGAGAGATGTCTTATAATCAAAGCGCAAAGCCTTAGGACGTGCGGTGAATGGTATACCCCAGTTGATGGCTTTAGGACCATCCTTGGTACTTGTTATCGGTTCACGAACATTACCCAGAAAGAGAGAACCGGCAGCCAAGACCTTGATATTGATGAGTCCCAGCACTTTTACTTTCTCAATATGGGTTACCAGTTTGGCACAATATCCACTACCATGTTTATCACGAAACACAGAGTTATTCGTCTTATAGATGCCCGATACATGTGCCAGAACATTAGAGGAGCCCCAAGGCGAACCACCCTTATTGGTATAAGGAATATTACCATTGATGGTCATATTAGGTCCAACGGCATAAACTGTTTTCTGATTTCCTCCGATAATGCCTGATTCTTTGATATTTCTGATTACCCAGTGGTCCATATTACCATATTTAAAAGGAACCACCTTTTCCTGTCCCTTAACGGGAAGGCACGCCAAGGCAGCAACCGCCATAGCGATGCCTGAAATTATTATTTTCTTCATATCTGTTTCTTTTATATATCATTAAGGCTGCAAAGATAGAAAAATATTTTCTAGTTTTCAGTTTTCTTCGACATAAAGCATAAAAAATTAAGAAATAATAATATATTTAGTGCATTTTAATTGCCATAAAACAAAAAAAGTCCTGTATTTGCTGTTATAAACAAATACAGAACTTCCTGATTTAATATATAAAACAGAATCTCTTGCACCGGTTACTATAGAGTCATGCACCGGTTACAATAGAAACATGTTCCGATTACTCCAAAAGCTATTATCGGTTTGAATACATATTATCGTAATACTTCTGATAATCACCAGAGGTTACATTGTCCATCCATTCCTGGTTCTCGAGATACCACTTCACAGTCTTCTCGATACCCTCCTCAAACTGGAGAGATGGCTCCCAACCCAATTCCTTCTGCAACTTGCGAGAGTCGATGGCGTAACGCATATCGTGACCCTTTCTGTCTGTTACATAAGTGATGAGATCCATATCCTCGCCTTCCTTTCTGCCGAGCAATCTATCAACAGTCTTGATTACCACCTTGATGATATCGATATTCTTCCACTCGTTGAAACCGCCGATGTTGTAAGTCTCGGCAATCTTACCCTTGTGGAAAATCATATCGATGGCACGGGCATGATCTACTACATACAACCAGTCGCGCACATTCTCACCCTTACCATATACAGGCAATGGCTTGCGATGACGGATATTGTTGATGAATAATGGAATCAACTTCTCTGGGAACTGGTATGGACCGTAGTTGTTAGAGCAGTTGGTTACGATGGTAGGCATACCGTATGTATCGTGGAAAGCGCGGACGAAGTGGTCTGAGCTTGCCTTAGATGCTGAGTATGGAGAGTGAGGATTGTACTTGGTAGTCTCTACGAAGAACTCCTCGCCGTAAGCCTCGTGGTTCTTACCGCTAGATGCCTTGGTGGTGAAAGGAGCAGGAATGCCCTCAGGGTGAGTCATCTTCAATGCACCGTAAACCTCATCGGTAGAGATGTGATAGAAGCGCTTGCCCTCGTAACCCTCTGGAAGACTCTCCCAGTAAATCTTGGCAGCCTGGAGCAGAGACAGGGTACCCATCACGTTGGTATGAGCGAAAGTGAATGGATCCTTGATACTTCTATCTACGTGGCTCTCGGCAGCGAGATGGATGATGCCATCCACCTTGTAGTCCTGCATCAGCTTCAACATCAGGTCGAAATCGCAGATATCACCCTTTACGAAAGTATAGTTAGGCTTGTCCTCGATGTCCTTGAGGTTAGCCAGGTTACCAGCGTAAGTCAACTTATCAAGGTTGATGATGTGATACTCAGGATATTTGTTCACGAAAAGTCTTACTACGTGTGAGCCGATGAAACCAGCACCGCCCGTGATAATGATATTCTTCATTTACTTTGAACTTTGAAAATTGAACTTTAAACTTTATGATTAGTATTTTTGAGCAGAAGCTGCGAAAACGTCTAACTCAAATTTTCTAACTCTTGATTATTTTGCTTCCGCCAATTCAGCGATACACTTCTTCAAACTGTCAGTCCAGTATGGCACCTTGAACCCGAAGGTCTGCTTCAGCTTGCTCTTATCAAGTACAGAGAAGTGAGGACGCTTTACAGGGCTTGGGAACTCCTCGCTGTAACAAGGCTGTATATCGCAAGTATTTCCGCTCAGTTCGCAGATAATCTTAGCGAAATCAAACCAAGAGCATACGCCCTCATTAGAGAAGTGGTAGATACCCGTCTTATCCAGCTGATCAGTTTCGATGATATGCGAGATGACAGCAGCCAGGTCGCCTGCGTAAGTAGGAGTACCCACCTGGTCGAAAACCACCTTCAAGGTATCATGACTTGCAGTTAAGTTCTGCATAGTCTTAACAAAGTTTTTACCCCACTGAGAGTAAAGCCATGCAGTACGGATGATGATATGCTTGCAGCCGGTAGCTTCAATACTCTTCTCACCTGCAAGCTTCGTTTTACCATACACGCCCAATGGATTCGTTTCCCAATCTTCACGGCAAGGGATATTCTTATCGCCCTGGAACACATAGTCGGTAGATACATGAATCAAAGTACCATCTACCTCCTTCATTGCCTGAGCCAAGTTACCTGCAGCAGTATTGTTCAGCAGATTAGCCAGATCGTAATCTGTTTCAGCCTTATCTACGTTGGTATAAGCAGCGCAGTTAACAATTACCTGAATATCATTCTCCCTCACCTTTTCTCGGATAGCGTCAAGATTGGTGATATCCAGTTTTTCATAGCCTTCAGCCACATCGGTGAAGACAAACTTGTGATTGCTTTTTTGGGCACAGATTTGCATTTCATGTCCCAATTGACCATTAGCGCCTGTTACTAATATATTCATTGTTTTAATATTTTATTCAATATAATATTTTAAAGTCTACTTACCATTTCCCTCTACACATGAAGAAAACTGATATTTTCTTTCGAAATCTATTTCCTACTACCTATATATAAATCCATTCATCTATATATAAATATGTGGCAAAGGTAAAAAAATAATTTGAGTTGACCAAAGAAAAGAAAAAGAAAAGAGAAGAAACTAACATATATTAAACAAAGACCGCCACACTTTTTCACAAAAGCATGGCGGTTTTCCCTAAAACATAATAGATAAGCTTTGCCTTTAAGGGCAAACTTGAATCATCAAGTAGCCTAGTCTATTACCAATCCTTTTTTCCCTAATATAAACTAAACCTGTTTTCCTATTTAAATCAACATACTAAATCAACAAAAGGAATTTTCTTATCATTAAATACTTTTAGAAGACTTGAAGTGGTAATTAAACCATTAAAACTACTGTTTTCTGATTTCGTTTGCAAAGTTATATCATTTTTTTCAAAGTTGTATACCTAAGTAGCATTTTGGTAAAAAATCAGCCTACTAAAGAACCAGATAACTTCTTGAGAATCAGCAAATTTAATATATTAACTATTTTTATCTAAAGTAAACAACATTATATGAAAGGAAATTTGTATCTTTGCACCACAAAACGGACAAAAGGACAAAAATAACATTATAAAGACAATTTTATCTGTCTCTTATACACATCTCCGAGCCCACGAGACGGACTCCTATCTC
>ENA-OXQY01000065-OXQY01000065.1-human-gut-metagenome-genome-assembly--contig:-NODE-65-length-40205-cov-47.426027_pt1 | contig 40205 bp, 30 predicted proteins | sample MGYA00249588_ERZ652575 | MGnify/ENA primary metagenome ERZ652575 (study PRJEB26925, sample SAMN05826562) | human gut metagenome | biome: ENVO:2100002; feature: ENVO:00000062; material: ENVO:00002003...
CGAGATAGGAGTCCGTCTCGTGGGCTCGGAGATGTGTATAAGAGACAGGATTGGAGTTGCGTAAGGCTTTATCAAAAAGTAAAGTGAGCATCGTTGATTTGGCAGAAAAACTAAATATGACTCAGCCAAACTTGAGCAATGCCTTCAAGGTGCAGGATGTTAAATCTGGCATGTTGGAGAAAATTTGTGATGCTCTCGGTGTAACTATTGATTTCTTCTATGGCGGAACAAAATACATGAAGAATGGCGGCGAAGGCTACGTTGCTAAAGAAGAAACTGTAGGCGTGGCGCAGGAAGAGGATGCAGCAATCCTATATAAGAAACGACAACAGAGCCTTGCTGATGCAAAAGACCAGGAGATTATATTTCTAAAGGGACAGGTGCAAGCATTGAAGGAAACTATCCAAATGCTTGGTGGCAAGAACTCAAATGTGGATGTGCCTATGCCGTTGCAGAAAAAGAATGCGTAATCATCCATCACGATTTCATGAAAAATAGATAATGAATTAACTATATATATAAATATGTATATAAATATAATAAGGTGTAAAGCCTTTACATAGACAGAAGGAAATATTATCCTATGTTTAGAGTAACCTACGGAAAGGGCTTCCCATACTGATAATATTGCTGCGGCGCAGGCTGCTGTAGAGGAGTAAATCTCTTCTGAAAGAAGATTGTACGATTAATGATTAGATAATTAGAGGAAAGTGTTTCGTAATGAAGCGCTTTCCTCTTTTTCGTCTTTTTTAGGTTAAATTTCGAAAGAAAATGAGCAAATCATTTGCAAGTTACATTTATTTTCCGTAATTTTGTCGGAAAATAGAGAAATATGGAAGGATTAGTCATGATTTATGCGACGATTACGGTCGTTGCTGGTGCCATGGCACTTTGGCTTCATACAAAATGGGGTAAGAAATTCTTGGAGGATCTCTAATGGTTGGTATTGCTGCAGAATCCTTTGTGTTCTGAACTAATGTTCCCGGCACGCCCTTTACCTTTCCCTTCGGCCGGTGACCGTTGGTTCAGGGCGTATGGGGCTTACTTGCGAAATTTAGTAAATAATTTAAAGGCTTCAAAAATGAATACATTGGCTTTAACTTTTGCAATATGCTTGGTTCCTGCAACAGCATTTTTGATTTGGCTCTTTACTCCTTTGGGAAAGAAGTGGTCTAAGGAATTATAGTGATGAAGAAGATAAAATATATATTATGTGCTTGCCTGATGATGGCAAGTATGGGCATGGAAGCCAAGTCGATGAAGGACTTGCTGGTTTCGATGCCCGATTCTGTTGTGCCTTATCTCAACCACAACCTGCGGCTGGAATTTACTGAGCTGCAGGAGATGGGAGTGAAGGCGGAAGTGAAGAATCTGTTAGGCGAAACGAGTGTGATGGATACGCTGACTGCTGATTTCGCCCAGTTGAGAACGAGTAAGAGCGCTACTTTGCAGATGAAGAAACTGCCATCGGCTAACGGCGATTCGCTGCTTTGCGTGGTGAAGACGTTTGCCGGAGTAGAGAAGGAGAGCGAACTCTATCTCTTTAATCAGGATTGGCAGGAGCAGGATGCCAGCAGGATTTTCGATGGGAAATCTTTGCAGCAACTGGCTTCCGGACTTGTTGCCAAACCCGATACGATGAGCGAGGCTAAGTTTGAGGAACTCAAGGGGAAAATTGAACTCAAAATCGTGAGTGCTCTGCTCCTGCAACATGAAAACAGCCTCGTAGTGCGCTTGGCTTTACCTTTCGTGTCTGCTGACGATAAGAAGGCTGTAAATGCAATAAAAATGCAAAGAAAATTTAATTGGAATGGTAAAACTTTTAAGGAGAGTTAAATTCTTGAAGTTTTTTGCTATAAACTATTGTAGGTTACAAGATTATTTGTACCTTTGCATCGTGTTTTTCATGGTATTAGATTATTAAGGTTAATAAAAGATTGGTTGTCGTGAGACAATCAATTTTTTTTTGTCCCTATCTGAAGGCATCAGCCCCTTGTCTTTCCCATCGGCTGAAGGCCGTTGGTTCAGACCGCAGGGCGATGTTTAGAAGATAACCATTCCGATGATACCGCAGATGAAAAGCAGCAGGATAGGGTTGGTCTTTCTGAATTTTGTGAAGTAGAAAGCAGCCAGAAACAGCACGATACTTGCTCCGAAGACAAACGGATTGTCGGTTGGTGATCCGAAGTTCTCTTTATTCATCAGGAGAACGGCGGCAGCAGCTATCAGTCCGATGATGGCAGGGCGGAGTCCCGCAAAGATATCCTTTACGATTTTAGAATCCTTGTGCGTAATCAGATAGCGGCTGATGAGAATCATGATGATGAAAGGCAGCCACATGATGGAGAGCGAAGCCAATACCGAACCCAGACAGGCTGCCCAGGTAGGATAGCCGTCGTGAAGGCAGGCGGTATAACCTACGTAGGTGGCACAGTTGATGCCGATAGGTCCCGGTGTAGACTGGCTGATAGCCACAATATCCGTAAACTCAGCATTGGTAAGCCAATGGTTCTTCATTACCGTCTCGTTATGGATGAGCGAAAGCATCGCATATCCGCCACCAAAATTAAATGTACCAATCTTGGTAAATATCAGAAATAACTTTAGAAATAGCATAATCTCTATATTTTTACTTTTTTACCTTTCCATAGAGCCAGCCCAGCACACCGGCTGCGATGATGATGTAGATAGGGGAGATGCCGAAAGCTGCAATCAGCAGACAGCAAACCACGGGAATCCAGATGTTGTAGCGGTTGATGTTTGCCGTCTTTGCCATTTTGAAGCAAGGCGCAGCAATGAGCGCTACCACGGCAGGGCGCACACCCATGAAGAACTTACCCACCCAATAATTGTCCTTGAAATGCTGGAAGAACATGGCGATGATGAGAATGGCGATGATAGAAGGCAGGGCTATGCCAATGGCACCCACAATGCCTCCCCAGACTCCCTTCAGCTTATAGCCGATATGACTCGCCATGTCGATGGCGAAGATGCCCGGAGTGGTCTGCGCCACTACCATGATATCCATGAACTCCTGTTTGTTCATCCACTTGTTCTTGTCTACAAATTCCTGTTCCATGATCGGTATCATGGCGTAGCCTCCACCTAGCGTGAAAGCCCCGATTTTATTGCACGTGAGGAAAAAATTTACTAACATATCTGTTGTTTCTATATTATTTTTCTCTTATATCTGTTGAAATCGGCTGCAAAAATACACATAATTTGTTAAATATGCTAGCTTTCATGCGGATAATCTTCAAAATCGTGTGCTTTTTACCCGAAAATTTGTATCTTTGCAGCTAATATTTTATAATAAAAAGACATTAAACTATGAATCTGAAAGTACGCCTAGCAGTGATGAACTTCCTGGAGTTTGCAGTTTGGGGAGCTTATCTTACGTCTATGGGCAACTATCTTGGCAAGGCTGGGATGGGTGCCGAGATTTCCTGGTTCTATACCATCCAGGGAATCGTATCTATTTTTATGCCTACATTGATGGGTATTGTGGCAGATAAGTATATCCAGCCGCAACGTCTTTTGGGCTATTGTCACCTTTGGGCAGGTGCAGCCATGATTGGTCTGTTCGGTATGGGACAGGCTAGCCAGACTCCTAATGAGGCAATGTTTATTGCCGTTTACACCTTCAGCGTGGCTTTCTATATGCCTACATTGGCATTGTCAAATACTTCGGCATTCAGTATATTGAAGAGCAACGGGCTCGACACCGTGAAGGCTTTTCCGCCAATCCGTGTGTTCGGAACCGTGGGCTTCATCCTCACGATGTGGATTGTGAACTGTGCTACCTGGGACAACGGTTCATTCTCGTTCCTGTTGAGCGAGAACGCCCATAAGTTCCAGTATACTCATTATCAGTTCCTGGTATCGGGTGTGCTCAGCATTCTTCTCTTCCTCTATTGCTTCTCATTGCCAGCCTGTCCTATCGTGAAGAAAGAGACAAAGAGCTGGGTAGAGACCTGGGGGTTCGATGCCTTCAAACTCTTCAAGAGCCGCGAGATGGCGATGTTCTTCATCTTCTCTTGCATGCTCGGTATGAGTCTGCAGGTAACCAATGGCTATGCCACTCCGTTCATTACCAGTTTCAAGGGCGATCCTGCGATGCTCGATACTTTTGCAGCTAACAATGCTACGCTCCTGGTATCCATCTCTCAGGTGGCCGAGGCGCTCTGCATCCTTCTCATTCCGTTCTTCCTGAAGCGATATGGCATCAAGGTTGTGATGCTCATCGCCATGATGGCATGGGTTTTGCGATTCGGTTTCTTCGGATTGGGCAATCCTGCATTCCCAGGTGTTACCTTCTTCATCCTCTCATGCATCGTTTACGGTGTAGCCTTCGACTTCTTCAATGTGTCGGGCGGTCTGTTTGTAGACCAGAAATGTGATGTAAAGGTAAGAGCATCGGCTCAGGGACTGTTCATGCTGATGACCAACGGTCTGGGAGCATCTATCGGAACCATTCTCGCAGGTATGGTCATCAACCATTACTGCCACTGGACAGATGATGGCTACCTGATGGGTGACTGGAAAACCTGCTGGTTCATCTTTGCCGGTTATGCGCTCGTGGTAGCTGTAGCCTTTGCTGTCCTTTTCCGTCCGAAGAAAGAACAGAAATAAGGAAGAAAAAGGTCATACTCAACGCGAGAGTAAAAATAGAATGTTACGTAAGAATATAAATAAATAAATTTAAATAAAGAAAGGGTACATAATGATGTTGTACAAACTTAAACTCGCTGCCTGCTTTGGCATTCCGGAAGCTTCCGGGACATGTATTATTAGTTTGGTAGACGAATCCGAAAAAAGAGCTTTGTCTATTATGACTAATGAATATGTAGCAGAGCAGCTGAAGGCATGTAATTCGAAAACTTCTGATTTTAAAAATGATGTGATCTCTGTACTTTGGACACTATTTGACAGGCTCAATGTAGACGATTTCTATCTCGAATTCGATGCTACGCCAGAGAGGGGAGTATTTGCTACTCTTGTGAATAAAATCACAAATGAACGTATGAGCATCAAGACTGACCAGGCTGTGTTGCTGTCTGTGGCTGCGGATATAGAAATGTATACAACAGAGCTGGTTATAAAGGAAATTTCTACTCCTTTTAATAAAAATGATATGAGTTCGGCTTCTTGTGCGGTACCAATTTCGGCTTTGCCAGACCAAATGCTCGAAAAAGCATTGGATTGTGCCATTAATGAAGAAGATTACGAAACAGCCTCAGCCATTCGCGATGAGATAGAGCACCGCAAAGGCAAAAAAAAGTGAATAATTAAAGGATATTCTTACGGAATAACAGAAAATTAAGAAGAAAAAGTAACAATAAGAGGAAATGAAAGAAGTTAGATTTTTCTATGTGCCAGATGCGGCTACACAGACAGAACTGCCTCAGGAAGAGGCTACTCATGCACTCAGGGTTTTGCGTATCCAGACGGGGGACGAATTGTTCCTGATGGATGGCAAGGGGGTGTTCTACCGTGCAGAAGTTTCGCTGGCTACCAACAAACGGTGCATCTATGAGGTGAAGGAGGTTATGCCGCAGCAGCCTGCCTGGCGCGGACACATTCACCTGGCCATCGCCCCGACAAAGATGATGGACCGCATTGAATGGATGGCAGAGAAGGCTACGGAAATCGGCTTCGATGAAATCTCTTTCCTCAACTGCAAGTTCTCTGAACGCAAGGTCATCCGCATAGACCGCATAGACAAGATTGTGGTTTCTGCCGTCAAGCAGAGCCACAAGGCTTGGAAACCTGTAGTCAACGAACTGCAGAACTTTAAAGATTTTATTACGGCTCCCCGCAATGGCAGAAAGTTTATCTGCCATTGTTATGAGGAGATAGAAAAGAAAGACTTTTTTGCCGAGATTTCCAAGTCATGCCCAGCTGATGATTCTGCCGGAGCAGCCCAGGAGGGTGCCGATGACATCACCGTGCTGGTAGGGCCTGAGGGCGATTTCTCTATCGATGAGGTGAGACTGGCCCTGGAAAACGGATATGAGAGTGTTTCGCTTGGCACCAGTCGCCTCCGTACGGAAACAGCAGGATTGGTGGCTGTCAACATGTGCCATTTGGCAAGAGCTTTATAATATTAACTAGTGTGATGAAAAGATTGTATAAGAGTTTGATGTTCATGTGCTTGGCTGTCGTATTGGGATTGCTGAGCTCATGCTCGGGCACTGACTATCTCAATGCCATTCCAAAGAAAAGTACTGCGCTCATCTCTGTTGACATGCAGCAGATGGCATCCGGCAAAAGCGATGAAGACAAGGCGGGAATGCTCAAGTCTCTGCTGCACGTTGAGGATGCATCGAAGTGTGGCATCGACATCTCAGAGAAGATATTCCTCTTTGAGAGTGCTGATGGCAACCTCGGACTTTGTGCCAAGGTGAGCGATGAGGGCGATGTTGAAGACTGGCTTGCCTCGCTTGCCAAACAGCATATCGCTACAGAGGTGAAGGAGCGCAAAGGCTTTCATTTCTCTGTATTGAAAAATTCGTGGCTGGTCGGCTTTTCTGATCAGGCACTCCTCGTTATGGGACCGGTTGTAGCCGATGCGCAGGCCCAGCTCCAGCAGCAGATGGTGAAATATCTGAAGGCTGATGAGGACGAAGGTATTACCGCATCGCCTATGTTTGAACGTCTGGAAACCATCACTTCGCCTATGGCTATGGTGGCTCAGGCTCAGGCGCTGCCGGAGAAGTTCGTAGCTCCGTTTACCCTTGGCACTCCTAAAGATACCGACCCTTCGCAGGTAGTGATTGCTGCTGAGATGGACGTGAAAGACGGTATCCTGCAGGTGAAGGGAGAAACCTTCTCCTTTAATAAAGAAATAGATGAGGCCCTGAAGAAGGCGGCTAAAACCTATCGCCCGATTAAAGGCAGCTACGTTAAGTCTATGCCTGCTGATGCCCTGGCGGGTATCTTCATGAACGTAAAGGGCGAGCAGTTCCTGCCGATGATGCAGAGCAACCGCAGCCTTCAGACCCTCCTGATGGGTATCAACCAGGCTATCGATATGGATAATATCATCCGTAGTGTGGATGGAGATATGGCTATCGTGATGCCTTCGCTTACGGATAACAATATGCAGATGACGATGGCTGCTAAACTGTCGCATGCCAAGTGGTTGGGCGATGTTGACTATTGGAAAACTTCATGTCCGGCTGGTGCGAAGATAGCCAATTGGGGAAAGAATGCTTACTTCTATACCGATGGCAAGACCTCGTTCTATTTCGGTGTGACGGATGACAAGCAGTTCTTTAGCGGAAGCGACCAGCTGATGGCGCAATATGCCGTGAAACCAAGTAATCATCCGATAGATACAAAGATTCAGAAACTCATCGTCGGTCAGAAACTGGCAATGGTCATCAATCTCGCCAAGAGTTCTGGTAGTGACGGCTCGGGCAAGGATGATGCCATCTCTACCGTAACCGGTCTGCTCACCCCAGTCTTCGGAAATCTTACTTCGGTGGTCTATACTTTAAAGGTAAAAGGGTAAAAAGGTAAAAGGGTAAAAAGGTAAAAAGAACCTTACCCCCTCCCTCTCTCTCTGCGCCCCCGTTCCTAGCGATTCTATCGCTAGTCCCCCAAAAAAGTCCTAATATTAAAGGTAAAAGATTAAACATTAAACATAAAAAAAGTGGAAAAGATTCAGCTTCATTCCGTTCTCCCACAGGTTTTTGCCCAGCGCAACGACCTGGATTCGGAGATATGGAAGCAGGATGTTACCTTCGAGAAAGGTCATCTTTATCTTATCGAGGCAGAGAGTGGCAGCGGAAAGAGTACTTTCTGCAGCTATGTGCTCGGCTATCGTCACGACTACAGCGGAAGCGTGATGTTCGACAATGATGTTACCGCCAACTATAAGGTGAAAGACTGGGTAGAGATGCGCAAAAAGCATATCAGCCATCTCTTTCAGGAACTCCGTCTCTTCCCTGAGCTTACTGCCCTGGAGAATGTAGAAATTAAGAACAAAATAACCGGATTCAAGACGCGTGAGCAGATTCTTAAATGGTTTGATATGCTCGGTATTGCGGATAAGGTAGATGCCAAAATCGGCAGAATGTCGTTCGGACAGCAGCAGCGTGTGGCAATGATGCGTGCGCTCTGTCAGCCTTTCGACTTCATTCTGGCTGATGAGCCTATCAGTCACCTCGACGACAACAATTCCCGCATCATGGCTGATATCATGATGACCGAAGCGAAGGAGCAGGGGGCTGGCGTCATCGTAACCAGTATCGGTAAGCACATGGACTTGCCCTACGAGCATACATTTAAGTTGTAATTTAACATTTAACATTCAACACTTAACATTAAAAAAATGAATCTCGTTTGGAAATTATTGCGTCAGCATATCAGCATACCTCAGTTTGCGGGCTTTGCCTTCGCTAATCTCTTCGGTATGCTCATCGTTCTTTTCGGCTTTCAGTTTTATAAAGACGTGCTGCCTGTCTTCACTCAGCAAGACAGTTTCATGAAAGCCGACTACCTCATCATGAGCAAGAAGATAGGTATGGGAAATACCATCAGCGGCCGTTCCAATACCTTCTCGGGTTCTGAAATCGATGAAATCGGCGACCAGAAGTTTGTAAAGAAGATTGGAAAATTCACCTCTACTGAATATAAGGTAGATGCCCAGATGGGTGTAAACGGCGTGAACGTTCTGAACAGCGAACTTTTCTTCGAGAGTGTGCCTGACGGTTTTGTCGATGTGCCGCTCAAGGACTGGAAATATACGCCGGGAACTCAGGAGGTGCCAATCATCCTCCCGCGTACCTATATTAATATGTATAACTTCGGTTTCGCCCAGAGTCATTCGCTCCCTAAAATCAGCGATGGACTGATGGGCATGATTGATTTCAATATCCAGATTCAGGCTGGTGGCAAGAAAGAGCAGTTCAAGGGAAAGGTTATCGGTTTCTCTTCGCGACTCAACACCATCCTCGTTCCTCAGGCATTCATGGACTGGAGCAACCAGGAATTCGCGCCAAACCAGAAGAGCGATCCTAACCGTCTCATCGTAGAGGTAGGAAACCCGGGAGACGAGAACATCACCAAATACCTGGATGATAACGGTTATGAAGTAGAGACAGACAAGTTGGATGCTGAGAAAACTACCTATTTCCTCCGCATGATGGTATCGATGGTGATGATTATCGGTTTGGTTATCTCTGTCTTGAGCTTCTACATTCTGATGCTCAGCATCTATCTGCTGGTTCAGAAGAATTCTTCTAAGTTAGAGAATCTTCTTCTGATAGGTTACAGTCCGAACAATGTAGCAAAACCATATCAGGTGCTCACCATTGCGCTGAACATCGTGGTACTCATCATCGCGTGGATCATCCTCTTCTTCCTCCGCAATTACTACATGGGCTTCATCGAAACCCTCTTCCCTGATATCGACGAGGGTACCATGCTTCCAGCTATTGCTCTAGGTCTGTTCCTGTTCCTGATAGTTTCTATCCTGAACATCGTAGCCATCCGTCGCAAGGTGATGAGCATCTGGCAGCGCAAGGAGTAAGGGAGCCTAGCCTCCGTTCCAGGCGATTCCATCGCCTGTCATAAAAGCTCAGTCCCCCGCTTTTAGCCCCGAAAAAAAAAACTATAAGCAAACCCCCGTTATAAATAACAAATTAAAGGAAATCTGCGTTATTTGCTTAACGCAGATTTTTTTTATGTTATAAAACACTATTTTTCATGCTTTTGTAACAAATAAAAGCAATTTTTTTATTACTTTTGCAACCGATAACAATATAAGAGGGGGTCATATCCCCAAGTTTTAATAATTTTATATAATAAAAGGTATGCAGAAAAGATTGCATTTATTAGTGGCTTTGCTGGCCTTTATGGTATCCACAGCAATGGCGCAGATAACTACATCTAGCGTTAGTGGTAAAATTACAGCTAATGGCGAAGATGTCATTGGCGCAACAATCAAGGCTGTTCACCAACCTTCTGGTACAGTCTATCGTGCAGTGACCAACATGGATGGTCGTTATTCTATTCAGGGTATGCGCCCGGGTGGACCTTATGTTCTGGAAGTAACCTACGTGGGTTACAAGAACAAGCAGGTAAAGGGCATTTCTCTTTCTCTTGGTCAGAATACTGTCTTGAACGAGACTTTGGCTGAGGATGAAGCTCAGTTGGAAGACGTGGTAGTTGTAGCCAATCGTAACAACAACATGCGCACCGACCGTGCTGGTGCAACAACAAGTATTGATGCAACACACATTGAGGCAATTCCTACCGTTTCACGTAGCATGAACGACCTCTTGAAGTTGACCCCACAGGCTTCTACCGTAGGTGGTTTCTCTGTTGGTGGTGGTAACTTCCGTCAGAGCTATGTAACTGTAGATGGTGCAGCATTCAACAATGCTTTTGGTATCGGTTCTAACCTTCCAGGTAATGGCTCACCAATCTCACTTGATGCATTGGATCAGATTTCTGTATCTTCATCTCCTTTTGATGTCCGTTTGAGTGGTTTCACCGGTGGTGCTATTAATGCAGTTACCAAGAGCGGTACCAATCAGTATAAGGGTTCTGCTTATATGTATACTACCAATTCTCATCTTAAAGGTAACAAGGTAGATGATTACGAGTTGACCCGTCTTCAGTCTCATACTACTACTTGGGGTGCAACTGTTGGTGGTCCTATCATCAAGGATAAGTTGTTCTTCTTCGTAAATGGTGAATATGAAGTTCAGATGGCTGCTGGCCCTTCGGCTGTGGCTCGTGCTTCAGAAAACGATGCATGGAACTTCTCTTCTGGTACAGTACATCGCCCTACAGTAGGTGATATCAGTACATTGACAAATTTCCTTTCCAGCAAGTATGGATATAACCCAGGCCGTTATCAGGGCTATTCATTGGATACTCCTGCCTACAAGATTTTGGCACGTTTGGATTGGAATATCAATGAGACAAACAAGTTGAATTTCCGTTTCTCTCGTTCACATTCAAAGGATTCTAATGCTCCTTCTTCTTCAACCAGTCCATTCACAACCAACGCACTCTATTTGGGAGGTGAAGGAATTTCTGCAGGCAAGGGTAATCGTACTTCTAATTCAGCGATGTATTTTGAAAGTGCGCGTTATTGCAAAGACCGCAACTTTACCTCTTTTGCTGCAGAATGGAACTCAAAGTGGGGCATCGTCAACAACGCTTTACGTTTGACATACTCTTTTCAGGATGAGCCTCGTTCTTACACAGGTGGTGTGTTCCCTACAGTAGATATTTTGCAGAACGGCTCAGATTATCTCTCATTCGGTCCTGATGTCTTTACTGCCGGAAACTTAGCTCAGGTGAAGACTTTCGTTGCCACCGATGAGGCTTCTTTCATGATTGGAAAGCACAATTTCCTGGCTGGTGTTCAGTATGAAACCAATGAGGCTCTGAATGGATTCGGTGCTGCCATGAATGGTTACTATGTTTATAATTCATTAGATGAATTCATGGCTGGAGGTCAGCCTTTTGCCTATGGTATTACCTATCCGTTCAATGGTACAGAACCTTTCCATGCTAAAATGAAGTATAATCAGTTCTCTGCGTATGTACAGGATCAGATTAACTTCTCTGACAGATTCCGCATGACTGCCGGTATCCGTATGGAGGCTCCTATCTATCCTGAGTTGAAGAACAATTATAATGCTAAGTTTGCTGACCTGAAGTTCAAGATGGCTGATGGTTCTGAAGTAAGCTATACAACAGATCAGTTGCCTGATGCTCCTGTCACAGTTTCTCCTCGTGTAGGTTTCAACTGGGATGTTCTCGGCAATCAGAAGGTCGTACTCCGTGGTGGTACCGGATACTTTATCGGTCGTTTGCCTTTCGTATGGCTCGTTTCTGCTGTGTCTAATTCGGGTTGTGGTCAGTATCAGTACTCCTATATTCAGGGTGATGCTAAATCACTTCCTACTTTTGGTGAGATTTCTAAGTTCTATCCTACTGTTGCAGAGCAGTTGTCTGACAGCGGCTTATCTCTGCCTAAGGAGCCAAATGCTGCACCTCCGACTCCAACCATCATCGATAAGGATTTGAAGATGAATGCAACATGGAAGTCATCTCTGGCTGTTGACGTGAAGTTGCCATACGATATCAATTTCTCTGTTGAGGGAATCTATAGCCGTGATTTCAACCCATCTGTTGTTACCACTCAGAACTATTACTGGGATGGAAAGCAGACCATTACTTTGAGTCCAGAGGATACTCGTCATTATCTTACATGTTCAAATAAATCGGTGACACCATATTTGATTACAAATGCTGGTCACAAGGCACATTATGAATCTTTGACATTCTCTTTGGCAAAGAAGTTTGACTTTGGTCTCGACCTCTCGGCTTCTTATACCATGGCACAGGCGAAATCATACGGTGACGGTGTTGGCGACCAGGTAACTTCTGCCTATAAGAACAACCGTTATTCTGTGAATGCCAATAATGATAAGGAAATCGGTTTTGCAAACTATGTTGCTCCTAACCGTTTGCTGATTACTGCCAGCTATTCTAAGGATTATGCTAAGCATTTCGGTACAATGGTTGGTTTGGTATATGAGGGAACTAATTTTGGCTATGATCCATATGCTGCAACAAGATTCTCATATACATTTGCTGGTAATGTAGTGAACGATTATAAGGGTTCTTACAGTTTGCTTTATGTTCCAGCAAGTCGTGAGGCGCTTGATGCCTGGAACTTCTCTGACTATATTTATACTGATGCTAAAAAGCAGAAGCAGACTTATACAGCAGAACAGCAGAAGGATGATTTCTGGAACTATATCAATCAGGATTCTTACCTGAAGGGACGCAAGGGTAAGTATGCTGAGCGTGGTGGAGCCAAGATGCCTTGGCATCATCAGCTGGACTTCAAGTTTGCACAGAACTTCTACATGAATGTAGCTGGTCAGCGCAATACATTGCAGTTTGGAGTTGATATCAAGAACCTGGCAAACTTGCTTAATAGCAGCTGGGGTCTTTACAAGAAGGTTGTTAACAGTTCTTTGTTGAAGTATGACTCTAAGAAAGAGTCTTTCCAGTTCCAGCGTAATGGTTCTGAGGCTTTGACCAAGACATTCACCAACTACACAAGCTTCAACTCTACCTATTCTATCCAGTTCTCTATCCGTTACATCTTCAACTAATGGGTGAGTTCTGGAAATCAGAATCTGTGTAGACTATCGTACTATACATTAGTATAATATCATTCCGATGCACTTCTCTTTCTCGAGGGAAGTGCATCTTTTTTTTCGTTTATTTGCATCTTTTTGGTATATTCTATCATTTTTCTCTGTTTTTTGCTTGTTGTTTCAAAAATAATGTTTATATTTGCAACATATTTGTTTATAAGAGTGAATGCACACGGTACGAGGTGCGCGGTTCTCTCTTTATTTATTCACAAAAGAATTTAAACAACATGCAGAAAAGATTGCAACTACTTCTGGCTTTGCTCGCCTTCGTGGTGACTTCGGCAATGGCTCAGATTACTACCTCTGGAATCAGTGGTAAGATTTCTTCCAATGGCGAAACCGTTATTGGGGCTACAGTTACTGCTACACACCAGCCATCTGGTACTGTGTATCGTGCTGTAACAAATGTAGATGGTCGCTATACTATTCAGGGTATGCGTCCAGGTGGTCCTTACAAGGTAAGTATCTCTTATATCGGATATAAGGACAAGGTTTTCAACAATGTCAGTCTGAACTTGGGTGAAAGCCAAAATCTCTCTTGCTCTCTTCAGGAAGATGCCAAGCAGCTTCAGGAGGTTGTTGTTTCGGGTAAGGCTGGTCTGAATGGTACGAAGACCGGTGCGGCCATGAGTATCAATGCTCAGCAGATAGCTGATATGCCTTCTATCTCGCACAGTATTGCGGATGTGGCTCGCCTGAATCCACAGCTTACTACAAACGGACAGTCTGGCTCTATGTCATTCGCCGGTATGAACAACCGCTATAATTCATTCCAGATTGATGGTGTGATGAATAACGACGTGTTCGGTCTTACTGCTAATGGCAGTAATGGCGGTCAGGCAGGATCTCAGCCTGTTTCTATGGAGACTATTGACCAGATTCAGGTAAATATCGCTCCTTTCGATGTTCGCCAGGGTGGTTTTACCGGTGGTGCCATCAACGCGGTAACCAAGAGCGGTACCAATGAATTCCATGGAAGTGGCTATTTCTATGGGAACAACCAGGATTTGGTAGGTCGTCATTATAAGAATATGGATGGTACCTATGCTCAGCCTTATGATGATGAGAAGGAAACTTTGTTCGGATTTACGCTCGGTGGTCCAATCATCAAGAACAAACTCTTCTTCTTCGCAAACTATGAGAATTCAGAAAAGTCGTACCCAACTCAGTATACCATCGATTCTCCAGATGTTAAGTTTAATCCGGATTTGGCTAAGGACTTGATGTCTAAGATTTATGACTTGGCTAACCGTCAGGGTTATGATTATGCAACTTCATGGGCAGATAAGGATAAAAACGTGAAGAGCCAGAAAGCTGGTTTGAAGTTGGATTGGAATATCAACGAGTTCAACAAGTTCTCTGTACGTTGGAGTTATGTTGATGCCAAGCAGACGCTTGGTCTGGGTGGTATTGCTACATTGAATACTACCGACCACTTGTATGATTTCAAATCTAAAACTCACTCTTTCTCAGCAGAGTTGCAGAGCCGCATCTCTCCAAACCTGAGCAATGAGGCACGCGTATCTTACGTTCGTGTTCGTGATGAGCGTACTTCTGGTCAGCCAGCACCATCTATCACTATCTATAAGGTAGGAAATGGTACCATGAATATCGGTAATGAATATTCCTCAATGGCTAATGGATTGAATCAGGACATTTATACCCTCGAAGATAACTTTACATGGTACAAGGGTAATCATACACTGACATTCGGTACACATAATGAGCTTTACAAGTTCTCTAACCTCTTCCTTCAGAATCTCTATGGATGCTATTATTTTGATACTCCTGACGATTTCCTGAATTATTATAAAGGTTGTGGAGCCGATGGTTTGGGAGGTGATGGTAAGTATATCAAGAACTTCTACTTCACACAGGCTAATGTTGAGGTGACAGGTAATCCTCGTTGGGCACCAGAGTTTAGCGCAGCTCAGTTGGGCTTTTATGTACAGGACAAGTGGGATGTGACAGACAGCTTCCAGCTCACCTATGGTCTCCGTATGGATATGCCTCTGTTCTTTGATACTCCTACCGAGAATGCTAAATTCAATGAGTGGGCAGCAGGTAAGGGATATGGTTTCAAAACCAATCAGAAACTTGCCAGTACACCAATGTGGAGCCCTCGTGTAGGTTTCCGTTGGGATATTGAGAAGAACCGCAAATATATCCTTCGTGGAGGTATCGGTGTATTCACTGGTCGTATTCCTTTCGTCTGGTTGAGCAACAACTTTACGAATACTGGTGTGCAGACATCTTCTTACTCTGCAAAAAATAATTCTGCTGTGCAGCTCATCATGGATCCTAACAAGCAGACTCTGAATGCAGATAATCTGAAGGCTACTGGTAGCCAGCTGATCAATGTGTTTGATAAGGATTTCAAGTTCACTCAGACTATGCGTGTTAACCTTGGTTTCGATTTCAATCTCCTGGGTATCGAATGGACTGCTGAGGGTATCTTCAGCAAGAGTCTGAATGATGTTTATTACAAGAATTTGGCTTATGAGGAGTCTGGTAAGACCTTGTCTCAGACCTCTTACATGAACTGGGATAACCGTCCTGTTTATACAAAGGTGGCAGATGCTAAGTCGTTTACCAACATCTATGCAATGTATAATACCAGCAAGGGCTACAGCTACAGCCTGTCTTTGTCAGCAGCTAAGCACTTTGCGTTCGGTCTTGATCTGAATGCATCTTATACATTCACTCACTCAGAGTCTGTAAGCAGTATGACCTCATCTGTAGCTCAGAGCAACTGGCGTAATACTCATACTTATCGCTTCTCAAACAACCCAGAGTTGGCTAATAGTGGTTATAATGTGCCTCATACAGTGAAGGCTTCTGCTTTCTATCACTTCAATTGGGGAACCAACAAGTTGTTTACTACCACAGTAGGTCTTATTTACCAGGGTCAGAGCGGTTCTCCTTACTCTCTCGTTTATAGTGGAGATATCAACGGAGATAATGGTACAAGTAATGACTTGATTTTCATCCCTACAGATGCGCAGGTAGACCAAATGCAGTTCTTGGGTACTGATGCTTATACTGCTGAGCAGCAGCGTGCTAATTTGAAGCAGTGGCTTGCTACTACTCGTTATGTGAAGGATCATCGTGGTGAGTACTTCGAGCGTTATGGTGATAACTTGCCATTCGAGAGTCATTTCGATTTCCACTTCGGTCAGAAGTTTGGCATCCGTACAGGCAAGTATGTACATGCTTTGGAACTGACTTTGGATATCATGAACGTGGCTAACCTCCTGAACAAGGATTGGGGTCGTACCTTCAGTAGTGGTTATAACAGCGAGTTTGTTTCTCCGATCACGTACAAGGGTGATGGTGTATTCCAGTTCGCTAACCCATCAGATATGCCTCTCAAGTATCCTAGCTCATACTACAGCCGCTGGCGTGGTCAGGTTGGTTTGAAGTATACATTCTAAGGTATAATTATCTTTTCAGACAACATATCATTAATATAAAAAGATGGTGAATCATAAGTAAATGATTCACCATCTTTTTGGTTTTATAAGAACAAGTCTTTCTTTGGCATGTTTGCCATATATTTCTTTCTCAGTTTCTCGAAGAAAGCCATTGTATCGTTAGAGAAACCATGGCCCTTCCAGGTGGATGTGTTCGTGATGAGAATCCAGCATTGGTTATCCGGATATTTCAGGACGATGGCTGATGTGCCAGCCAGCGAACCGGTACGAATCCATGGCTTGTTGCTCTTTGGTGTATAGTTCCAGCCGATAGAGTATTGGTGGTCAGCCTGCTCGCGCGTCATAAACTCGATACTCTTCTTGCTGAGGATATCCTTGACATGTGGCAAACCATCGATGCTGGCAATAAAGCGGCTCAATTCAGCAGCTGAACCACACCAGGCACCTGCACCTGAAAGGCGAGGGAGGTCGGTATCGCCATAGCATTTCTCTACCAGTCGTCCACTGTTGTTGTATTCATACACAGGGATGCTGCCCTGGTGCATGTAGTACTTTGTCTCGTTAGGTCTGCGGTCCTTTAAGTAAGTTCCCGCAATATGCATGTCGTAGCAGCCGGCTGGGTGGAGCACATACTTCTGCATGAAGTTTTCATATTTCATTCCGCTCTTCTTTTCTATAATCATGGAGAGAATCATGTAGCCCAGATTACTGTAGCATTTGCCTTCGCCAGGAGTATAACCCAAGTGGCGCTTCAAGAGAATCTTGAGCAGGGTAGGGTGATCAGGTGGCGTCTTAAGATGGTTCTGCATCATGATGTAGCGGGTGGAAGATACAGGGTCACCGGCATAGTTGTTGAAACCTGCCTGATGGCGCAGCAACTGTTCTACGGTGATGTCGTAATATCGCTTGTCCTTGATACTGTTGTTGTAAACGGTATCGCGCAGGATTCCCTTTTCGCCAAACACCTTCTCGTTCAGCTTGAGTTTCTTCATCTCCTGCAACTTCATGATACCTACTGCTGTAATCAGTTTCGATACCGAGGCGAAGCGCATCAGCATATTAGGCTCCATTCTGATGCCTCGCTCCTTATCCGCCATTCCGAATCCGCGGGCATAGAGTAGTGAGTCGTTGCGGGTGATGACGAGTTGGGCTCCATTGATTTCCCATCTCTTGAGATACCTTTCTATTACCGAGTCCATCTCATGATATTCCTTCCCCTCTGTCAGGGCATTTGAGATGGAATCGTTGATATGAACCTTAGGGAGCGAATCTGCCGCCTTGTTCTTGTCTGATGCTGATGTACAGCGAGATACACAGCTGTGTGTAGTCCATCCTACGATTGCTGTAAAGGTAAGCAATATGATTGCTATGCGTTTTTTTCTTAGTCGTCGTGCCATTTTATTTAATTTTTCTATGTGCAAAGATACTGCAATCTTCTCAAATAACAAAACATTGAAAATATATTTAAATTTATTTTGTATTGTCTATGAATTATCGTACCTTTGTACCCAGTTATAAAGAAAAACAATGAAGAAGGTATTAAAAAAGGTATTAAGATCCATATTCTATATAGTAGTCATGTCGGTTCTGGCATTCCTGCCCGACTTCTGGCTTTGGCATATCGGGGTGAGTGAGTGGCCTTTGCTGCTAGCCATCTTATGGTGGGTTCCCTCGTTGTTACTTGTTCTTGCCGAAGTGGGGTTGCAGATGGGGTTCTTCCATAAGTTGTCAGTCCGTGTACTCTTTACTACCATACTTTTCTCGGCATTCCCTAAGGTTGTCTTCATCCTGTTCGATGCATTTCTTCCTTGGTTCTTTGCTCTGATTCCTGCTTTGGGTGTAATGGGGTGGTTTGCCTTCGGCTTTATAGAGGGTTGGAAGCGGTTAGAACTGAAACATATTACCTTTACCTCGCCCGATTTGCCACCTTATTTTGATGGTTACCGTCTGGTACAGATTACCGACTTTCATCTCGGTTCGTTTCCTCCCGGCAATGATTTCGTGCAGAAGGTGGTGGATGCGACCAACAATGAAGAACCCGATATGATTCTCTTTACGGGCGATCTGGTCAATAACCAAGCCAGCGAAGTGGAGCCTTATCTGGATACGCTGGGGCAGCTTCATGCGTCAGATGGCATCTATTCTATCTGGGGAAATCATGATTATTGTGAATATGGCAACAATCATTCTATTGGCGCTTTGAAGAGAAACCGCCGTATGCTTTATGGTTATCAGGAAAGTCTGGGGTGGCATCAGCTGATGAACGAACATCATGTGGTGAGTCATGGTATGGCATCTATCGCTGTAATAGGCGTAGAGAATCCCGGTCAGCCTCCTTTCACCAATCGCAGTAATCTGAAGAAAGCGATGAAGGGGTTGAATCCTGATATGTTTAAAATCCTCTTGAGTCATGATCCTCACCATTGGCGCAGAGAAGTAGTTGGTAAGAAGATACAACTTACTCTGGCGGGACATACGCATGCCGGACAATTGAAAATAGGTAAATGGACGCCTGCCCGCATGGCTTTCAAAGAGTGGGGCGGAGCTTACCGCATTGGTGAGCAGATGCTCTATGTATCATCGGGTATTGGTGGTTCTTTCCCTTTCCGCCTAGGCGCATGGCCTGAACTGACAGTTATCACGCTGAAACGTGATTTATAGTTCTTAAAGATAACAAAACTGGTGTTTAAGTGTTAAAATACAGTTAAATATTAGCTGTTTGAACCATTGTGATGAAAAAAACGTGTTAAAAATTTGGTGGTTCGAATAAATATTGTACCTTTGCACTAGTTTTCGCATATATTTGGGCAAATGGGGGGTGTCGTGAGATTGTACTCCATTTGTTTTTTTGAAGCAAGGCGAAAATACTTCACATCAGAAGTAGCTGTTCACATTTTAATTTTACATTTAACATTGAAAACAATGAAGATTCCTGTAGAAGAACAATATAAATACGTAAAACTTACTCTCCCGGATGGAAGCAAGGCTGAAGGTCAGGCTGTCTTGTTGCATGCCTGTTGTGCACCTTGTTCGGCGGCTATCGTAGAATGTATGCTTCGTAATGGCATGAAGCCTACTGTATATTTCAGTAACAGTAATATCTATCCTCAGCAGGAGTATGATGTACGTAAACATGAACTGAAACGATTCCTGGAAGCCCAGAATGTACCTTATGTAGAGGATGAGTATGACCATCAGGAGTGGCTTTCTGTTATCAAGGGCTTAGAGGATGAGCCCGAGCGTGGCAGCCGTTGTTCTGTCTGCTTTCAGTTCCGCCTCTCTCATGCAGCCAAGTATGCGCAGGAGCATGGATTTCACCTTCTCACTACCACGTTGGCATCTTCGCGCTGGAAGAATATCAGGCAGATAGATACTGCCGGTCATCTTGCCGTTGAGGCTTATCCTGATGTAGAATGGTGGGATATGAATTGGCGGAAGGGCGGTTTGCAGAATCGCCGAGGTGAACTCTTGAGAATCAATGAATTCTATAATCAGTTATATTGTGGTTGCGAATTCAGTATGAGATAAATGAAAAAGCCCAGGACATCACGCCCTGGGCTTTTTTATAAGAATCTGTGAAATCTGTAGTGCTTAAGAAAGACCAGTAATCTCACCGTTTACTACATCAATGCGCTCAGCCTGTGGGCTCTTTGGTAAACCCGGCATACGCATGATAGGACCAGCGATGACTACAATCATCTCGGCTCCCATATTTACGGTGATGTCGCGAACGTGGAGTTCGAAACCTTCTGTAGGACCGTATGCCTTGGCATCGGTAGAGAAACTGTACTGAGTCTTGGCAATACAGATAGGGAACTTTTCTGCACCCAGCTTCTTGATCTCTTCAATCATCGCCTTGGCAGAATCGCTCAATGTCACGCTGCCTGCTCCGTAAAGATTGAATGCAACCTTTTCTATCTTCTCCTCAACGCTATCGTTATCATCGTAAGCAAAATAGAGAGGGGCTGATGGACGCTCATCAATGGTCTTCACTACGAGGTTGGCAAGTTCAATGGCACCGTTTCCGCCTTCTGCAAAGGCGCTGTTTACGGCGAAACCACAACCCATCTCCTCGCAATGCTTGCGCAATACTTCAATTTCTTCATCTGTATCGGTTGCAAACTTGTTAAATGCAATCACTACAGTCTGACCAAAGCTCTGCAGGTTCTTTACGTGCTTGTCGAGGTTCCAGTAACCGGCTTCCATTCCTGCGATGTTTGGCTTCTTGATATCTTCCAGAGCTACTCCACCATGCATCTTCAACGCCTGGAGGGTAACAACGAGAACTGTGAGGTCTGGTTGCAAACCTGTCTTGCGGCATTTGATGTTATAGAATTTCTCTGCACCGAGATCTGCACCGAATCCTGCCTCTGTAATGGCATAGTCGCCATACTCAAGAGCAGCAGCTGTAGCCATGACGGAATTGCAGCCATGAGCAATGTTGGCAAAAGGACCGCAATGAACAAATGCTGGTGTACCCTCTGTTGTCTGAACCAGATTTGGCTTCAAAGCATCGAGAAGGAGAGCTACGATACTGCCACCTACACCCATATCCTTTACGGTAAATGGCTTGTCGTCCTCGGTGATGCCCAGGAGGATATTATCGATACGGCGACGAAGATCATCGATGCTTGTTGCGAAACACATGATAGCCATAATTTCAGAAGCTGGCGTAATATCGAAACCAGACTCTGTCTCGATGCCGTTCTTATCGCCGATACCGGTGATGATGCGGCGGAGACCACGGTCGTTTACGTCCATGACGCGACGCCAGAGAATCTTCTTGAGTTTGAAACCCTCTGCCTCGTGCTGGAAACGGTAGTTGTCCAGGAGGGCAGCAATCATGTTGTTGGCCTCTGTGATGGCATGGAAATCGCCAGTGAAATGGAGATTAATCTTATCCATAGGCAAAACCTGTGCGTAACCGCCACCTGCAGCACCACCCTTCATGCCGAAGCAAGGACCCAGAGATGGTTCGCGAAGAGCCACTACAGCCTTCTTGCCGATCTTCTGCATACCCAGGGCGAGACCCACGGATACGGTGGTCTTGCCATTACCAGCCTTGGTAGGACTGATAGCGGTAACAAGGATGAGATGGTGATTCTTAAACTTGTTGGTGTCAATCTTGTCCGTAGTAATCTTAGCGATGTAACGGCCGTAGTTTTCCACTTGGTCTTCGTGAATTCCAAGTTCTGCTGCCACTTCATTGATAGGGCGCAATTTTACTGATTTAGCTATTTCAATATCTGTTAACATAAAATAAATAGTTTTGTGGTGCAAAGGTACAGAAAAGTATTCATATATTAAAATAAGAAAGTATAAAAAAACAAAATAAAATATCCTTCTTCTTTTTTAAAGTCACCAAGGCAGACCGCCCATTTCCAAATGACGAAGTTTAAAAAAGGTAAATTGTAGGATTTTGTCGTGTGAATGTAGTACCTTTGCAAGCGAATTTATATTTTTAGTACGTATGAACAAGTCTTTAGCATTAGCTCATTTTCAGACGAGCTTTCAGTTTATCACGCATCAGAACGAGCGCTTCTCTTATCTCGAAGGAGCCTATCTGGCACTTATCGGAGGATGTGATTGGGTTCAGCTTCGCATGAAGGGGGCTACCGATGAAGAGGTTGAGCCTATAGCCCGTAAGTTGAAGTTGGCTTGTGAGGGTGCCGGTGCAACTTTTATCCTCGACGACCGTGTAGAACTGGTGAAGAAGTTGCAGATAGATGGTGTACATCTTGGAAAGAATGATATGCCGGTTGAAGAGGCCCGTAAGCTCCTGGGTGATGAATTCATTATCGGAGGAACAGCCAATACATTTGATGATATTTGTCGTTTGCATGAACAGGGGGCAGACTATATCGGTTGTGGTCCGTTCCGCTATACTACTACCAAGGAGAAACTCTCTCCGGTGTTGGGTATAGAAGGTTATCGCCAGATTATTGAGCAGATGAGGGAGAATAAAATCTCTCTGCCTATGGTAGCCATCGGAGGTTTGACTCCAGACGATATAGATCCGCTTGCAGAATTGGGTATCGGTGTGGCAATGAGCGGTACCATCCTGAATGCTGAGAACCCTGTTACCATGACACGTCAGATTCATGACAAGTGTTTCGGATTATTCATCGAAAATCTCAATCATTTTTTTGAGAATCAGTAGAATGATACTCATAAATGATGATTTTGCATGAGAAAAGGGAAGAAAGTTTCGGTTTTCTTCTCTTTTCTCATTTTATTGTTGTAATTTTGCACCTGCATCGCAAAACTGTTGCAAGCCAATTACAAATAATGAATTTTAAAAGACATGAAATTAATAGTGGGAATTAACTTAGGAAATATAGGAAAAACAGATGCTGTCGGAAAGAACGATAACATCATGATTTACGCACCTTCTAATAAAGGTGCTTAAAAACCCGGGCACAAACGTGTTCGGGCTTTTTTATTTTACTATATATAATAGGTGTAAAACCAACTCAAAATAGATAGTGTGTGCAAAATATATAATTATTAACTTTGTAAAAAAAAAGTATTAAAATGATGAAAACAGAATGGAGAGGTTTCAAAGGAAACATGTGGCAGAGTGAAGTGAATCTTCGTGATTTCATTCAGAACAACTACACTTGTTATGACGGCGATGAGTCGTTCCTTGCAGAACCAACTCAGGCAACTAACACCCTTTGGGGTATGTTGAAGGAACTCCAGAAGGAGGAGCGCGCCAAGGGTGGTGTGCTTGATATGGAAACAGAAATCGTTTCAGGATTGACAGCTTATGGTGCTGCCTATATTGGTGAGGGTACTAAGGATTTGGAGAAGGTAGTTGGTCTGCAGACCGATAAGCCTTTGAAGCGTGCCTTCATGCCTTACGGTGGTATCAAGATGGCGGAGCAGGCTTGTACAACATATGGCTATCAGCCATCTGAGAAGCTCCACGAAATCTTCCACAAGTATTGCAAAACTCATAATGATGGCGTATTCGATGCTTATACTCCAGAGATGAAGCTCGTTCGCCATAACCACATTCTTACCGGTCTTCCTGATACTTACGGTCGTGGACGTATCGTAGGTGACTACCGTCGTGTAGCCCTCTATGGTATCGACTTCCTCATCGAGGAGAAGAAGAACGACCTCGCTAACATGGGCGACCGTGAGATGATCGACGACGTTATCCGTCTTCGTGAAGAGGTTGCTATGCAGATCAAGGCGCTCAAGGGCTTGAAGGAGATGGCTCAGTTGTATGGTTACGACATCTCTCAGCCTGCTAAGAACGCTCGTGAGGCTGTACAGTGGTTGTACTTCGGTTACCTCGGAGCTGTGAAGACTCAGAATGGTGCTGCGATGTCTGTAGGCCGTATCTCTACATTCCTCGACATCTATATCCAGCGCGACTTGAACGAGGGTACTCTTACCGAGGATGAGGCTCAGGAGCTCATCGACCACTTGGTCATGAAGTTCCGTATGGTTAAGTTCGCCCGTATTCCTTCTTACAACGAGCTCTTCACCGGCGACCCAGTTTGGGCTACTCTCGAAGTAGGTGGTATGGGTCAGGATGGCCGCTCAATGGTTACCAAGAACGATTACCGTTTCCTCCATACATTGGAGAACATGGGTCCTTCACCAGAGCCAAACTTGACTGTACTCTATAGCTCTCGCTTGCCAAAGGCATTCAAGCACTACGCTTCTCTCATCTCTGTAAAGACAAGCTCTATCCAGTATGAGAACGATGACGTAATGCGCCCAGTTTGGGGTGACGACTATAGCATCTGCTGCTGTGTATCTGCTACACAGACAGGTAAGGAGATGCAGTTCTTCGGTGCACGTGCCAACTTGGCTAAGTGCTTGACTTACGCTGTATCTGGCGGTGTTGATTCAAAGACACGCGAGCAGTGCGGTCCTAAGTATCGCGCCGTTGAGGGTGATGTGTTGACATATGAGGAGTTCATGCCACGTTTCATGGATATGATGGACTGGTTGGCTGGCGTTTATGTGAAGACATTGAACCTCATCCACTACATGCACGATAAGTACTTCTACGAGGCAGCAGAGTTGGCGCTCATCGATACAGATGTTCGTCGTACTTTCGCTACAGGTATCGCTGGTTTCAGCCACGTAGTTGACTCTATCTCAGCTATCAAGTATGCCAAGGTAAACATCGTCCGTGATGAGACCGGTTTCCCTCTCAGCTTCAAGACCGAGGGCGACTTCCCACGTTACGGTAACGATGATGAGCGTGCTGATGAGATTGCAGTATGGTTGCTCAAGACCTTCATGAACATGATCAAGAAGCATCATACATACCGCAATTCTGAGCCTACTACATCTATCCTGACTATCACATCAAATGTAGTATACGGTAAGTACACCAGCAACATGCCTGATGGTCGTCCAGCCGGTGCTCCTTTGGCTCCAGGTGCTAACCCATCTTACGGTGCAGAGAAGAACGGTCTTTTGGCTTCATTGAACTCAGTAGCTAAGTTGCCATACGAGTATGCTCTCGATGGTATCTCTAATACTCAGACCATCAGTCCAGGTGCTCTCGGACATAACGATGAGGAGCGTGCCCAGACATTGGTAGGTGTATTGGATGGTTACTTCAACCAGGGTTCTCACCACCTGAATGTGAACGTATTCGGTATCGACAAGCTCAAGGATGCGATGGAGCACCCTGAGAAGGAAGAATACCAGAACTTCACCATCCGTGTGAGTGGTTACGCTGTTAAGTTCATCGACTTGACACGTGAGCAGCAGCTCGACGTAATCGCTCGTCAGGCTCACGAGAGACTCTAATCAATTAGATAAATAAATATTGCCCGCTAGATTTTCTTTCCGAGGATATTTAGCGGGCAATTTAGCTTATTTAACTGCAAATTTAAACTTGGTATTGAAAAAAGTGCTATCTTTGCGGTATGAAACTAAATAATGAACAAAAGAAAGCCCTTTATGAAGAGGGTTACAAATTCTGTTTTGATGTTGTCAAGCTCATTCTTGGTGGTGTCATTTTTGCAGGAATTATGCAAGATAATATAGATAGAACTAGGTTGTATGCTTGGGGCGTTTTCTTTATGGTCTTGATAGTTGCATTAGGAATGTATTTTATAATAAAGTCTAAAAATAAAAAGAAATAATTATGGATTTAGTTGATTTTTTGGGTGTCGTCACTGCTCTTATAGTCGTTCCTGGGCTTGCTTTCATTCTTTGGGATAATTACCAAGAAAAGAAAGTTGGCGCATGAAGGGTTTTGTTCACAGCATAGAGAGCTTTGGTTCAGTAGATGGACCAGGCATCAGATTTTTGATTTTCCTGCAGGGTTGTCCGATGCGCTGCCAGTTCTGCCATAACCCGGATTCATGGAAGATGGGAGTGGGAGAGGAATGGAGTGCCGATGACCTGCTGGATAAGGCAGAGCGATTTAAGAGTTATTGGGGTGACAAGGGTGGCATCACTGTAAGTGGTGGAGAAGCCCTGATGCAGATAGACTTTCTCATCGAACTTTTCGAGAAAGCCCATCAGCGTGGCATCAACACTTGTCTTGATACATCAGCGCAACCATTTAGGAAAGAGGGTGCTTTCTTCGATAAATTCGAGCGTCTGATGACCGTCACCGATACTGTTCTTCTTGATATCAAGCATATCAACGATGAAGAGCATCATAAACTCACCCGCCATTCTAATGTAAACATACTGGATTGTGCACGATATTTAAGCGAGATACACAAACCAGTATGGATTCGTCACGTCCTGATTCCAGGTATTACCGACAAGGATGAATACCTCTATCAGTTGCGTGATTTTCTTTCTACACTCTCAAACATTGAGCGAATAGATGTCTTACCCTATCATACGATGGGTATCTACAAGTATGAGAAACTAGGTATTGCCTACCCGCTGGAAGGCATAGATCCTCCTACTAGTGATCGCATTGCTCATGCAGAAGCAATCTTGCAAGAGGCACTTTAGCCTCTTGCAAGACTGCTTAGATGAGCGTCTAGCGAACTGGTGAGACGGGCTTTGATGATAGGCTTTGTGATGTAGTCGTTTACTCCAAGCTCGTAGCATTCATCCACATTATCCTTGTTGCTTAACAGGGAAACCACGATGATGACCATTTCACTTTTCGAGTATTTAGAGCGTACATGGTCTATTACGTCCCACCCATTTACATTTGGCATCATCAAGTCGAGCAGTATCACGTCCGGCTTGAATGAGTCAATCAGTTCAATGGCTTCTTTTCCGCCATTGGCAGTTTTCACGTCGATGTCAAAGTCCTTTATCATTTCAGAGATAGTTTTAATATTTTCTGAAATATCATCGACGATTAGCACTTTGTTCTTTTCCATCTTTCATTGGTTTATTATATAGGTTCTTTCCGATCTTGAAGATCTAGTTTCTTGGCTTGTGAATGCCGTAGATGTCGCATATGAATCCTTTATCAGTGATGAGAGTGTTCATATCGATACTGTCGAACATCTTGTGATGAGTACCGATTACCACAATCTGATACTCTTTTTCCAGAACTTTAGGATCATCTGTCACCTTGATGTTATATTCTTCTTTTACTTCCTTTGCATCTACCAATGGATCGTAGAGTGTGGTTTTGTAACCTGCTCCTACCAGGTTGATATAGAGATCGGCTACTTTTGTGTTTCTGATATCATCGCTGTCTGGCTTGAACGAGAAGCCGAGAATCAGCACGTTAGTCTCCGGAGCCTTGAACTTTCTGCTTTCAGATGCATTCTTTATCTTTCCTGCCATCCATACCGCCATCTGCTCGTTAACCTCGCGGGCTGTAGAGAGCAGCGATGGTACCACGTCAACCTCCTGTGCCTTGTTAATCAGGTAGTATGGGTCTACCGCGATGCAGTGGCCGCCAACGAGTCCTGGAGTAGCTGGCACGAAGTTCCATTTTGTGCTAGCTGCCGCCGTTACGTCTTCGATGTTGATGTTCATCTTGTCGAAAATCTTTTCCATCTCGTTGAAGAAGGCTATCTGTATGTCTCTCTGGCAGTTCTCCATCAGTTTACATGCCTCTGCTATTTTGATACTCTTCGCCCTGTAGGTGCCATGGGTAAGTACTAAAGCATAGAGGCTGTCGATGATAGCTGCTGCTTCGGGTGTAGAACCGCTGGTAACCTTCACGATGTTCTCGATGGTATGAACAGTATCGCCCGGGTTGATGCGCTCTGGCGAGAAGCCTACAAAGAAACTCTGGTTCAACTTCAATCCTGATGTAGATGCCAGTAATGGAGCGCAGACCTCTTCTGTCAGACCTGGGTAAACGGTACTCTCGTAGACTACGATATCACCTTCTTTCAGAATCTTGCCAACCTCAGCAGTTGCATTGCGCACGCAACTGATGTCTGGTTTGTTCGATTTGTTCACCGGTGTCGGTACAGCGATGATATACACGTTACACTTCTTCAGGTCATCAATATTGCTGGTCAGTTTCAGTCCCTGTTCCAAAGCTTTGGATACAGGTCTGTTGTCTTCCATCGTGCTTTTGGCTAACTTGGCTACCTTCTCAGCTTTGATGTCATAACCCCATGTATCGTATTTCTTTGAGAATAAGCATGCCAGTGGAGTACCAACATACCCTAATCCTATTACTCCAATCTTAAACTCAAAAGACTTGTTTATCATATACTATATTGTTTATTTTTTATAATGTTATTTCTTTTATTGGGAGCTCCCTGCTGTATGTACGTTACAGCAAGTAACTCGGATCTTTTAGATTCCTTCAAGCTGAGCATAGCGCGAAGTCTTCTCAGGGTTCCATGCGTCCTTGTATGAACGGCGGAAGAAGATTTCTTGCAGATGAGCCGACAGGCGGGCGATACGCAGGAAATAACCTGTATAAGGCGACATCAGTGGCAGGTACCTGTAAAGGAACCATACATCTTTCTTTCTTTCTGAAACCATCAGCACCAGGAGAAAGGCAAGCTGCGAGAAGCATACTCTGATAAAGTAGCCCAGCGCCAGCACCTCGATGATGTGCGTGTTAAACGTGATGGCGAGCTTGATGATATACCACAACCACAGGAAATTGAGGAAGCAGTCGAAAACCACACTCTCCATGTTGGATAACCAGTTAAGGATACTCCAGTTCTTGGTAGGCAGCAGAATGTCGGCATGCTTGCGGAGACGGAATCTCACGAGCGAGCGCGACCATCTGATGCGCTGATGATACAGCTTGTACCATTTGGTAGGAACATTGGTCATACAGATGGCATCTTCGGCAAATTTCACTTTATATCCGGCTTTGCGGATCTTCTGTGTCAGGTCACCGTCCAGTCCCGGTCCTATGTCCCAATAGCCCACTTCCTTCAGCGTCTTTCTTTCGAAGGCTCCGAATGCTCCCGAAATGATGTGGTAGATACCCAGTTCGCTGGTTACGATACGTCCCACCTGTATTCGCTTCAGGTATTCGAAAGCCTGCAGCGATGAGCAGATGGTCTCCTTGTAGTTGCGTACTTTCACACATCCGCCTACACCCTTCACCATTCCATCGATGTAGAAGGGGAGTAGGATTTTCTCCAGTGCATCACGGTCGAGCGAAGAGTCGGCATCCAGGCATACGATGTATTTGCCTTTTGCCATCTGGGCTCCATAGTTGCTGGCGGCAGCTTTACCGCCTCTTGTATCCAACCTCAGGTAGTGGGTGATATACCCGGCTCGGTAGAGGTCGTTGCAAATCAGTTTGGTGTCGTCGTCGCTACCATCGTCTACCACGATGATTTCGTAGTTGCGGTAGGTTTGCTCAGCCAGCGAGTTCACCATTTTGAATATATGTTTGCCTTCGTTCTTTCCCGGTACGAGGATGCTGATAAGCGGATTCTCGCGGTACAGGAAGTACTTGGCATATTCTTTCTCTTTATCTAACTGGTTTCTCTTCATCAGTCGGTTTCCGATTACGAGATATTCCAGGATATAATATCTTGGCATCTCGATGAAGAAGAGGAACCAGTAGGTATTCACGATACTGCTAAACGATAGCGTGCTGATCCAGTCGAAGAAATCGTTCAGATGTTCTGCTATGCTAAACATACGCTTTTCCCTTTCTTCTTGATGGCTTATCTCAGCACGGTGAGCGCCAAGAGGGCCATGATTATGAGTATACCTGCAATGGTGACAAGGATGGCAACGAGTTTCTTGTAGAGCACGATGCGCTTCTGTATCTTGTCGTTTTCATCTTCCTTCGGCTCCGTATCGAGCAGCTCTTCCTGCGGCTGCACCAATTTCTCTTCTTCCTTCATCAGAGGTTCCTCTGAGTAGCGGCAGTAGTCGTCTGGAGTCATATCCACATATTGCAGTTTGTTGAAGAACTCGTCATAGTTGTTGGCGATGGTCTTCGCCTTGGTTTCCAGCATGCTGCAGATAATCTCCTCCGGTTCTATCGAGTTGGCAAGCTTTCTGATGGCTACCGACATCTCCTTGCTCAGTTTCTGCTGAGCCTCTTCCACCGTTTCTCCCTGCTCATAGATGATAGAGGATATGTAGAAGATATTGTTGTTGTAAGACACCTTGTGATTGGAGAAGATTCTACAGAGCTTGCCCTGTATGCTTTCCTTTATCTTTACGGTATCCTTGTTATCATCTATAATCCATATCTTGCCTACCATGACCGAGAGTTCATCCTTGCGGTAGGTTTCCATCAGCTGGCGTCGCAGTCGGTTCATCAGCAGATAATATTCCATGAAGTTATCATAGATGTTCACCATGTTGCTGAACATAATGTTGCCGCTGGTCAGTGTTCTGATTCCTTCTTCCGTTATCTCGTAGTCCTCAACGTCTCGTGGCACCAGGGCATTTACCGGATAGGTGTTCTCGCAGTAGCAGCAGGTTGCCTTGGTGATAGGCGAGGTAAACGAGTTCTCGCAGTCGTTGCAGGTATATACCACGGCTGGTCTGTCATAGTCAACACCGATGTGGCGAAGTTTCTTGTGACACTTCGGACAGATGAGCATACCGCCTACATTGTAGCTGCTCTCTGGCGATACGTTGGCGCAGCTGAAGTGGTGGATGATGTTCTGTATCTTCAGGTTCGAACTTCCGCACTTCGGACAGCACTCTGTATAGAGCAGGTGAGAGTGGTTGCACTTAGGGCAGAGGTGCTCCTTGAGCAGGAAGCGGTGAATGCGCAGTGATCCGAACTCCACCATAATGTCGATGAACATGAACATCTCGTTGAGATGGAAGAGACCCATACTGTGATAGTGCTCGAAGATTGGGTTGATATATCCCAAAGACGATTTCTCCAGCAGTCGGTGTCCCATGATTCGCTGGTCTCTTGAGAGCAGGTATTTCAGGATGTTGGCAAAGAGCTGGTTGGGTTGTGTAGGGCGTGCAGTTTCGTTTTTCACGCCATACTTCTGTCTTGCCTGCTTGATTCTGTCAATAATCTCGTATACCTTTTCATTGTTCATGTCGCTCACATAGGCATCGACGATATAGTCGATGATCTGTTCCTTTCCCGATAACGCCGTATTGACGAATAGCGGTTTGTAGCTACATTTCCATGATAAGATTGGACTGGCTCCAAACAGTATAGCATGGAACGCACGCTCACTCTCCGTATTGATGTAAATACAATCGAAGTAGTCGGGCTGGATGTCCGGTGTCGCGTCGATATCTATATAGCTATCGATGGTGAGCACCATATCTCCACGTTTGTTTCTTCTAAGTCCAATCATTCTTTATTTCTTTTGTTCTTGATGATTATTGGTGTCGCTCGAAATCAAGTTGCTTCGCTTCACGTTTTCGTTCTTGCCCACTGGGACGGTGTACATCGGCAGCGGCTTCGGATCGAGCATGGCACTAATCTTGTTCACTCTTATTCTTACCGGCAGTTTGTTGCTCATTACCCATGCCGGAACTCTCTGGTTCGGGTTCAGGGTGAATACGGCAACCACTGCGTTGGCATCATGCGAGAAGTTACTCTGCAGATGCTTTGGTATTTCCTCTACTCTCAGACCTACCATCTGCAACTTAGCCTGCAGTTCCAGGTCTTTGTTGATGATGATATCTGCATCGTCAGGGCTTTCCATATACTTCACCATGTCGTTTGGTACGTATGCGATTACGCCCAGATGGCAGTCTGCATAGTCTGTATGCTGGATAACCATCACCTCCTCGCTTTTGAACACCAGTGTCTTGTCGCTCACATTGATTTTTGAGATGTAGGCATCGGCTGGTGCACAGCAGTAGTGTATCAGTCCCGGGTTGTAGATGCTGGTGTTGGAGTAAGGCATGGCAGCATTTGCTCTGCCGGCTCCTCTGCGGCTCATGAAGTTATAGGTGGTGTTCTTAGCCTGTGCGTAGATTTCTACCTTCTTAGCCTGCTTTCTCAGTTCTTCTTCTACCTCGGCAATCTCGGCATCCAGTTCATTTCGCTTGGTGTTGTCGGTAAGACCGTAGTAGATGTCCGAACTTTCAGATGCTTTCTGTTTTCTCAGTTCGGCAAGTCGGGTACGCAGCACCGGAATCTCCTGCTGTGCGAGTTTAGCCTGTACCTCCATGTCGTGAGTCTCCTTTACGGCTGAAGGCAGGATGTTCGGGTCGTATTGGTTTACAATATTACCTAGCAGTACATAAGAGTAGAGTGTATCTCCCTTATGCACCACTTCACCCATTTCTTTGTTCACCTTAAGGATATAGATGTCGTCAACGGCACTGATATGGTTTTCATCGAGGGTTATATAACCGTCGAAGGTTGCCCATATCATACGAGTGACAATATAGTAGGCGGCAAGCACGATTACCAGCAGGAAGATCAGGGCAAAGACGATCTGCTGTCTGGCAAGGCGGTGACCCTGCGTCTTCAGCAAGTCTGCCATCGCCTGTTCTTGTGGCGTGCCATTATATTGGAATTCATTCATATTCTGGTTTCCTTACTTTCAAAGTTCTATTTCTTTGAAGATGTTGTTGTTGTCATAGATGCTCACGGCTTTCTCGATATTGATGATAGCGAGTGCGCGGTTCTGCATCAGTTTGTACATACGTTCCATACTTTCCAGGAGTCCTGTATATTCGTCCATACGCATCAGATAGTTATATCCCTGTTTCTGGTTCTGGTAGGCAAACCGCCGCATTTCGATATATTTGCCGGTCTGGTCTATATGGAAAGCCTCGGTGGCTATAGCCTTGTTCAGGTTGTCTATCTTCTTGAGCAGGATGCCTACCGATTGTTTGATTTCCTTCACATCGGTACCGCGGCTGCTGCGTATGATTTCCTTCTGGGTCTCCAGTGCCTGTCGTTTGCGTGGCGTTTCGTTCCAGATAGGAATGGTGAATCTCACGCCGACGTCGGCATTGTTCGAAATCTTGTTGTTGCTCTGCCAGTAACTCGACCATCTTGCGAATGGTGTGAGTCGGGTAGTGCTTAAATAGTTGGTCAGCTTGCTGTCGTTGTCAGCAATCTGTTCTTTCACCATCATGATGCGTGCATCCAGACTTTCCTGGTTCAGATGGTTCCAGAGGGCTGTTGTGTCTACCACAATCTTGGTTGGTTTGATGCGGTAGATAGGCTTGTTGCTGATATCTCTGTCTGTGCAGAGCACGGAGATGTCGTATTCAGCCTCCAGCTTATCGTTCATCACTTTCAGCATCTTGTCGTTGCTGATTCGGTCTTTTTCCAGCATAAACTGGTACGCTTCGTTCATGATGTCGAGGTTGTCCAGTCTGTGTGCTATGACAGTACCGATATAGAAATTATATTGTTCGGTCAGCTCATCGGCTGCCTTTTCATAGATGTCTGCAGTTTGGCGCTTTTTTATTTGCAAGCGGTCGAGTTCATTGGCAAGAGCAATCTTCGTTCTTTTCTCCTTGCCTTGGTAGAACTTCGAGTTGATGATGTTCCAACCCAGTTCGGCTTGAACCTTCATCTTATATTTTGATACCTCTTTTGCGTCGTCTTCATCAGAATCGAAGTACGCGTCAGGTCGGGCATAAACCTGTCCGGTCACTTCCAGACCGTTGTGTCTGTTGAGCGCTAGGTGCTCATGTGCAGTTTTCGACCAGAACAGAGAGTCGGTCTTATTGATATCAGCGTGATGCTGTTTATTGAGTCCCAGTTCTATGACTGGAGCTTTCACCCAGATAGGGTTTTTGATGAGAGTGTCGAGTTGTGCGAAGCGCTGTTTGAAGTGTCTCAGTACATTATTGTTCTTCAGGTTCTCATATACGAGCATCTTAGGGCTGAAACTATTTGGCTTTTTGCCTTTCGTTTGAGCCATAGCGCTTTGTGCTGCTATGAGAAGGAGCAGAACAGTAGTTGAGTATAGTAATATTTTTCGCTTCATAATGAGTTATTAAACACGATGAATGCAGCTGCGAGCTGTTGCAGCTGCATTCATCTCGTGTTTCTTATATTTGATAAATCACTTACTTTGTGCCATAATTGGTATTATTTCCAGATGCGGCACCATCAATGAGCTTCATGACACGGAGTCGGCTCTTACCATATGCCACATAGATATAACCTCCATCCAGTGTGACATAGTTGGCAGACATTCCTGCTTCAGCTCTCTTCTTGACAACCTTTACAGGTTTGCCGTTTTCCATTTTGTTCTTGTCAAGAACTACCAGTCCATAACTTCCGCAAGCCAGGTAGATGTAATTGGCATCGTATGTTACACCATTTGCATATCCCTGTGGAACCTTGGTATTAGCAGTGAGCGGAGCTCCCCAGTTCCACATTTCTTTGCCTGTGGTAAGATCGTAGCAAGATAATCCCTTAGCACTTCGGCAAACATAGATGTGGTTACCATCGATAGCTATAGTGTTCTTACCGTCGTTAGGAGCTATGCTGCTTACGTTGATGGTCTTTGCTGGTGTTGCTGTAAGAATGTCGGCACCTAATGGGAAGACCTGTAGTGTACCACTTACAGCCTCATTGTCACTTTTTACTTCGTTATTGTAGTGGAGTGTAACAATATACTGGTTGTTCAGTGCGATGTGCTTGGCCTTGCCTGGCGTTTCTTTCTTGCCGATTAAATCCAGCGTGTTTGCATCATATACTCCGTATCCTCTGGCAGTTGCCACCATCAGTTTGTTTCCGTCTCTTACGATGCAGTTCTCGTCAGATTGTTCCAAACCTTCATGTTCCCAATCTACGATGGTGAGAGGATTTAACGTAGTAGTCTCATCGATGTCCTTTACTTCTGTGTTGAGAAGTCCGTTGCTATCTAATGCGATTCTACCCATCATACCACCATTGGTTGAGTGACCTGCAATATAAACATACTTTGTTGCATCTTTGCCGTCCACCATAAGGTGGTTGAAGTCGTAGAGTTCCTTCTTATCCTGCAGATATTGCAACATGGTAGTCTGGTTGTTTTCTGTTTTAAACACTTCAATACAACCGCCTGTCTTCTTGTTTGGATCTTTCTGGTTCTCTTCGTTGGTGTGGTACGACATGTATAGTTTGTTATTGTATGGCTGAATACATGTAGCAGAGATGTCGTGTGTATGATTTGTATAATCTATAACCGTAATCACATCAATCTTCTTGCCCGGTTCTGGTGGAGTAGGAGTTGGATCTGGTGTTGTTCCGTCACATGATGTTGGGACAACTGGGTCATTATACATATCATACCTCTTCGTACAGTCTGAAAGACCTGGAGCGTATGTATATGTTGCCGAGTTACCGTTGTTGGTAAACTTATCGCAATCCATGTAGATAACGCCTCCGCTTCCGCTAGTTCTGAAGATATAGCAGGTTGAGAAATATGCGTAGGTTCCCGGAGCAATGAGGATATTTCCTTGATCGTAACTTCCATTGTATTTTACTTCTGCTGCTCGGAAGATGGCATTTGCATTATCTCCTTGAAGAATAATTTTACTTTCACCGGCTGGATAATATTGATTGTGACCATTGTTTGCGTTGGTGTAAGTTCCCTTGCAGTCAATAACGCTGTTATTAACCAGATAGATGGTACTTCCCGCACACTGGTCGATAGCTCCTGTCTTCAGATTGTTGATGTGCGCTTCAGCGCCATTTGAATTGAGAATCGTCTTACCGGTTACTTCAAATGAACAGCCATAAAGTTTTGGAGCAGAACCTTGAATTGTCAACTTGTTGACTTTTGCTTTTCCGTTAATGTTCAGGATACATCCATCTACGACCAAATCCTGTTCTTCTGTACCAAGAAGATTGCCTTGAATATTGATTTTGGCATCAGACTCAGTTGCCAGTTTACCTACGTTGGCATCGCCGCCCACATAAAGCAATCCTTGAACTTTAAGTTCATTTTTTACTTCAATGTTTCCGGTAGTAAAGTAGGCATCACCTTTTTCCAGATACATGTTGGTGCCCTCTTTTTTCAGAGTTCCCCCATAATTGTAGCAATAAATTCCTGCATTCTGGAAGAGTGCAGTGTTATTGTTGTCTATATGTAATGTTCCTCCTTTGAGGATGTAGATTTTTCCTTTTTTTGTGGCATTGTAACATTCCCATATATTTTTTGTGGTCAGTTCGCCTTCGATAAACAGGGTAGCTCCTTTCAGGTTGAGCCCGCTGCTTATTTTTGTGCCTTTCTTGATGATGTAGGTCTTGGAACCATCCAGTCCCACACATCCATCGTTATTCTTGATTTCGATAGCTCCGTCATGGCTAGGCAGGCTAGGCATTTCATAAACGTCGCTTAGGTTGGCTGTAGTTGCGCCTGCAGCTCTTGTTGCAGCTTTCGCCTTGTAATTGATAACGCTACCAGCCAACTCCTGAGGGTCGGTGATGGATGTCACTTCTTCACCTAATATGTTTTTTGTGACTTCACCAGGGTTTGGAACTAAAGGGTTGTCAATAGAATCGCTACAAGATGCCAGGAGCATTGCTGCGAAAGAGAAAGTAACAAGTTTTGTAAAATGATGTTTCATGTTAATCTTTCTTTTATCGTTTTGGTATTAAAAGTTTTGATCTTTTTTGGCTATATTCCTAGCTCTTAAAGATTTAATTCTCCCACACTCTTTTGGTGAGTGTGGGAGAAAAGAATTATTTAGTTGATTACTTTGTATTTACCAACTTGAAGATCTGAACACGGCTGCGACCGTAAGCTACACAGATGTAACCATTATATAAGGTTACGTAGTTAGCTGAGTTGTAGCTCTCCTTGCCATCATAGAAGGCACGGCGACGGGCAACAACATTCTCACCCTTAGCCTTGGTCTTGTCCAATACAACGAGTCCATAACCGCCACATGCTACGTAAATGTATTTTGAATCTACTGCAACACCGTTTACGCGACCGATAATCTTGTTGCTTTCGCCTACAGGAGCATCGAATAATACTGTACCATGGCCATTTGCATCGTAGCGAACAAGTCCGCCGTCACCCTGGCATACGTAAAGGTTTGTACCATCTACAGCGATGGTGTTCTTGCCATCAACAACACCCACTTTACCTTCTGTAGTATAGCTCTGAGGATTTTCCAAATTAATGTTGTCGAAGATGTTGACAGTACCTGTTGTTGTACCATTTGCCTCCAAGCCATAGAGCTTGTCATTGCCAACAGCAACGAACTTCACGTCATTTGTTGTGAGGTGTGGAGTACGCAGGGTGAATGTTGAGTTGTAAACCTGATAACCCTTGTTTGTTGCCAAAACGAAGTTGTCTTTATACTTGACTACACTATTGGCATCAATGCCATTGTTTGGATTTGTCTTATCAATAGGGTAGGTAACGAGTTTGCTCTTACCCATCAATCCGTTTGCCAGTTCCACATAGCCCAAGAATGCACCTTCTTTGTAGGTTGTTGCAGCAACATAGAAGCGGCTGCCGTCAATCATACCATAGTTTACATCCAATCCTCCCTGAGCTGTTACTGCTTCGTCGAGAATAAGTGATTTGCCGTCGATATGAGCTACTTCCAATCCGCCACCCATATGGTTTTTGTCATTGCCCTGAGTGTGGTATGTAACATACAACTTGTCGTTAGCAGCCTGGATAGATGTTGCAGAGAGGGTATTCTCTTTAACTCCAGCTGCAGAGAACAAATCCAGTTTTGGCTTGATGCTCAAACTTTCTGTTGTTGCTGTTAACTCATAACCGTAATGCTTGTTATCTGTATCCTTCAGCTTAACCAAATCACCAGTGGTAGCCTTGTCGTAATCGAGGTATGATGCTGCGATGTCAAGATCCTCTGCTGTAGGAATCTGGTTCTCGCCATTGAAGCATTTTGTGAACTGGAACAGGAAGGTAGCACCTTCTGCAGGAGTATCGAATGCCTGTATGTTTTCTGCACCATCGTTGTGGAACTCGTCTGCCTTAACAATAGCTAAGCCACCAGCTGTTTCCAGACTAATCTGTCCTTTTGCATCGTTATAAGAGATAAGCTTGTTAACATTGATAACGCCCTTGTCCGCAATGTTGATCTTGCAGGCACCCTTCAGGATGAGCTGTGCTTCACCAACCTTGGTTACCTTCTTATTTGTATCCTTTTCATTCATGGTAACATTGATGTAGTCGGCATCAATCTGTGAACCGGCATTCATGGTCAATGCATTGGTAACCTTGATTGCGCTGTTGTCGCCAGCCTTCAGATAACCATTTGTGTTGAGGTTCAGATCTGCTGTCTTCAGGAAACCGCCGATTTGCAGGTTACCATTGATGTTAACAGTAGTAGCATTCCAAACGTGAGCTGATGCGTATATGTTTGCACCTTCTTCAACGTTTACTTCTGTACCACGAATAGAACCGATGATGCAAACATTAGATCCGTTCTTGAAGGTAATTTTCTGTGTAGGACTTTTCTTGTCTGCTGTAAGCTCTCCTAAACCGGACTTGAGTTCCTTCTTTTCAACAGCGTTACCATTTTCATCAAGGCCGCTGGTAATACCTCTCCATGTTGAGAAAAGGTTACCTTCGATGACGATGTCTTTTGTTGAATCTTTTGTCTTGATATAACCCAATTCGTTATAGACGGTAACGCCTGGCTTAATCATAGAGCCTTCGCCTTCAAAAATCAAAGAACCGCCCTGCTCAACAACGATTGTTGTGTTCTCGAAAGTTGTAGCAGAGTAGTGCAATTTGGCATCTCCATTTACAAAGATAGTTGCATTCTTGATGGTGTTCTTGGTAAAGTCACAATCACCTGCAGACTTCTTCAGATAGTATCTGCCGCCATTCAGGTCGGTATTTGTATAAGCCTGGGTGTCGTTATTCTTCTGCACAGGCATGTTGAATGTAGTTACGAAATTTGCGTCACTGGCAGCTCTTGTACCGAAGAACTTGCGAGCGTTAGCTGTCGTGTTCTTGTAATTGATGACGCTAGAAAACAGAGACTCTCCGCTGTTAGTGAGGTCGAGAGTTGTGGCATCTACCTTAGCTGGAGATTGATTGCCTGTAGGATCACTTGTGTTGTCGCTACATGATGCGAATACGAATGCTGCCAAACCGATAGCAGCAAGTTTAGAATTGAATACTTTCATATCTATTTAAGTTTAAATTGTACTTTCAGTTTCTGATTAATATCACTTACTTATATTCTTGTCCTCCAGCTCGTTGTTTTTTTTATTGGTAGTTTGACTATCGTTTTGGTAGTTTTACTATCATCATCTTGCGTACACTTACAAGTGGAGCTGTTAGACGCTGCAAATTTAATGAAATTATTTCATAAATAGTTGTTTTTTTAGGGTTAAATAAACTTAATTCATTACTTTTTGTTCTGATTCTCATTAGGTTGGTTTGTTGTGGGCGGTAACGGGTTGGCTCTTCCGCTTGTCAAACGATAACTATTTCTGAACTCATTAACCCGAAAATTACTCCGAAAGATAGCAGAATATCTCCGAAGAATACGAAAATATCTCCGATAGATAGCAGAATATCTTCGAAGAATAAACCAGGAAAACAAATGTTGGGAATACGATGATGGATATGTATTGTGGTGACGAGGTGAAGGGTGAAGGGTATATTTTAAATCTTATATTATATTCTTTATTTAGGGTTTTTCCGATTTTTGACCCTAGGGTACCTTTTCGTTTTTTCCCTTGCCGCGCGTATATATAAAAAAGAGTTTTCAAACCTTCACCCTTCACCTTTTTGTTTAAGGTTTTGTGTGTCAAATAGTTACGGGTGAAGGGTGGTGAAGGGTGTTTTTCGCTTTTTATAAACATATTTTAAGAATTTGGCCCGTTTTCACATATTTTAAGCGTTTGTTTTTGGTTCCGAAAGAGGTGCCATTTTTTTTAGGGTCCTATTTTTTCTCTTTTCTTACCGCAGAAATCTTTGAAAAGCGAGTGGGGTAGGGTATCCCGTCTTATGTTGTGTTAAACAATTATCAGATAAAAGAAGTTAACGATACCGAAAAAGGACTGATTTTTAAACAAATATTAACGCAGAAATCTTGAAGTTTCGCATATTAGATGATTCAAGTTTAAGGAAAGTTCAGAAGTTAAAAGAGTTAAAGAAGTTTAAGTGGTTAAAGAAATTAAAGGGAAGTTAAAGAAGTTATCACTCTCTATGTTCGTTCGGTAAACCAGGAAAACAAAGATTTCCGAAACAGAACGGTATTCGGTTTATCAATTATTTGCTGAACTTTCGCATGTGGTTCAAGAACGGGCTGAAGGCCCAAAAGCTCCTAGCCC
>ENA-OXQY01000075-OXQY01000075.1-human-gut-metagenome-genome-assembly--contig:-NODE-75-length-35451-cov-58.080320_pt1 | contig 35451 bp, 21 predicted proteins | sample MGYA00249588_ERZ652575 | MGnify/ENA primary metagenome ERZ652575 (study PRJEB26925, sample SAMN05826562) | human gut metagenome | biome: ENVO:2100002; feature: ENVO:00000062; material: ENVO:00002003...
GGGATTTTTTATACCATTTGTTTAATATTTATATTATATAGATTAATTCGTTACTCTTCGGCGCCGTCCCAGAGGCCGAATTTACGAGAATGGAATGAAACATCATTTGAAGTATCATCACTCAATGTTGTATTCACTTCATTGCCAGAGCCAGAGGCAGCCAACAGACTTACATTCTCCAACTTAACAATATCCATAGATGGTTTGATGTATTTCTTCATTATTTCTTTTTTTAAAAGTTCGTATTCCTATTGATCATATTAAGAAAGCTTTGCTATTACTTCAAAACAATCTTTTTGCCATTCTTGATTACAATACCCTTGTAACCCTTATCCACAAGCTGACCTGCAAGATTATACATTGGTGCATTGTTGCCAGCAGCCTCATTCTTTACAGAAGTGATACCGGTAGTAGAACCTGAATGATCTCCTAAGCTGAAGCATTTTACCGAACTAGCAGAGTTTGCTACTTCAAGATAAGCACATGTAGCAGGGATTGTTTTACCATTGAATGCCTTATAAAAACCATCCTGACCATTTACTGTTGCCAAGCCATAGACTGCAACTGCATCTGAAGAAGTAGCTGTACCATCAGAAACCTTTAAGTCGGTATCAAATTCAGCTACAGCACCTTCACCTGTTGTCAGTCTATACGACTTGCTAGGAGTACCCTTCAGCAATACAGCCTTACCAGCAGGAACTACACCATCAATTTTTTCCAAGGTTATGGTCTTCTTATCTGCATTCAATTTAACGGCATAAGCTTCAAGACCTTCTAAGCTTCCGTAATTAACAGGATAAGATGCACTGAATGTAGCGAATCCAGAAGATGGCATATTCAAAATGCTGGTACGAGTCAGCGACTTGATTTTCATTGTGAATGGAGTCTCTATCTTCTCATTGTTCTGGAATATAATTTTACTCACTACTGGTGCTTTGCCTTCTATATTTGCCCATTCAGTTACCTTATCACGGTCTAAAGTGAAAGTATATTCTGTTTCACCTGCAGGAACAAAGAGGGAATAAGAGAATGTTCCTTCTTTTGTATCTTCCTTGCCATTAATTGTTTCTTTATACACCCAATTAGGAAGAATAGCAACAGGATTAGACAGCGCCTCTTTCAATTCCAGATGATACTCCTGGCTTTCATTTGACAAAGCAGAATAAGTAGCTAAATTACCTGCCTCAGAATCACAAACAAACTGTCCACAATATTGTACAGGGAAAGTCAACCAAGGTGCAGCCTGCGCCGGCTTGGACCAACGCCAGCCCCCCCCACAAGAGAGAGAAATTCTGTTCCTCTAAGGTATTATCATTCTTAATCAACCATACCTTTTTCAAAAGTATCTGAATACCTTTCTCTGGAGCCCATAAACGAAGTTCCTTGATAGTTTTATCTTTGACTACATCTTCAAAGTTAACTGTAACAGCCTGGTCGCCCTCGTGGTCGCCCTCGGGAACCTGAGAATGCTGCTGATCACCCCATCCTGTTTCGCCTTCAGGAATAACATTGACGAGCATCAGTGCATTCTTCTCACCTGCCTTATGATTCTCATACTCCAACTTTACACCCTTATAATCACTTGTTGAGATTTTCTTAGCCTCATCAGTCAACAAGACCCATGCTGCATACTGTTCTGTAGCTACATAAGGAACATCCTTACCGTCTGCAGTTTGCATCTGGATTTGATTCCAGTTTGGTGCTCCACCAAAATAAAGCGACTGCTGAGCATTCACCAATGCAGGAAATGCAATCATTGCCGCTACCATAAATGATAATTTCTTCATTTCGTTCAGTTTAAAAAATTTATAATTGTTTGTTATTTAATAACGATTTTCTTACCACCATGGATATAGATACCCTTGGTAGGACGAATAACCTTCACACCTTGAAGAGTGTAGTATGCCTTATCCGCAGATTTCATCATGGTTGCCACAGCTGGCTTCTCGATGCCTGTTGATGCATAGGCTTCGCTGGCAAGAAAATAGCTTGGACCTTTCCAGTTGGTGCTCCAGCCCTGAATATTGCGGGCTGAGAAATCGGCGTTGGCTATCAGATTCTCTGATGTTCCTTCCTTCACCAACACCATATCGTCAATATCGAGTGTACCACCATATTTGCCAAATACAAACTGGAAGGTATCCAAGGTGAAGTTGGCTGTGAAATCCCAGGTCAGCGTTTTCCAGTCGCCAGCCTCTACATGATAGGCTGCCAGATACTGCACATCATCGCTTCCACCCCACTGGTTTTTGTTGGCACTTGCATTCCAGATAGGCCAGAATCCCAGCTCAGCGCAATCTGCTGAAGTTCTCATCTTCATGGTCAGCGTATACTTGGCACCCTTCTCCAAAACCTTTGGCAAGGTGTAGACAGCCTGACGGTCCCAGAGGTTCTCGCCCACAGTACTCTCGTAACGGATGAAATAGTTGCGGTTTTCCACAGGTACCGGATGCTGGTTCAACTGATGACGCTTGAAGAAGTTCCACAGTTCCTGGGTAGAATTTACCCCGTTAGGATCATTGGAATGCCAATGTCCCACACCATCAATAGAAATAAGGTTCACTTCTACATCATCGTTCACATTATTATATATAGTACGTGTAGCTTTGGGACCTGTGCTGCCGGCAGGATAAGGACGGATTACCTGCGGATTGCTTGTATCACATCCTTCGTAGGCAGCCCACTTCTTTACATATTCCTCAATGCTAGGATAACCGCCAGCCATGTGATGAGGATCGCCCTTATAATTGAACACATCATCAGCGGTTCCGTGAATATGCATGATAGGCACCATGCGGTTAGCTCTAGGCTGCTTACCGATATCCACACCGCTCACAGGTCCGAAAGCAGCAATCTTATAGCCAAGCGTTTCCAGGCAATGATAACCCAGCCAGCTACCCATAGAGAAACCCGAGAGATAGATACGGTTCTTATCCACATGGTGCTGGTTTATCATTTCTTGGATGACAGTCTTCACAAACTCCACATCAGAAGTACCGTTAGTGTCCCACATCTTGTTATTAGCCAGCGGATAAGTAACGATAAAGCCCTCCTTATCAGCCATCGCGTTCCATTGGGTCTGCTTCTGCTGAAACTCAGGGTCCTGATTAAAACCATGAAGAGAAATCACCAGAGCTGGTGATTTCTCTACATTCTTTGGTACATAAGTGAGGGTCTTGCGAGTAGAAGTCCCCACTTTTACATCTTCCCAGGTCTGTGCCGCCATTTGTAGGCACAGAACCATGAGGAGAGATGCGAGCATTGTAAAACGTCTCATCTATTACTTGATAACCATCTTTTTACCATTCTTGATCACAATGCCCTTGTAACCCTTACCTACCTGCTGACCAGCGAGGTTGAAGCACTTGCCATCCTTAGCTACATTTGCACTCTCAATTTTAGAAATGCCTGTAGTAGGCTCTTCTACAATTTCAAATGTAGCAGCTTTCTGCCAACCTGGATAGTGAATAGTCTTAGTAGTATCATACTCACCAACTGTTGCATCATCAAAATTCTCTGTTGAAAGGAGGTTGCCATCTGCATCATACACCTTAATGCTACCAATATAGATGACTGCATCCTTAGGCATCTTTCCTACATTCAGCAAGAGTGCAGTAGCTGCATACTCATAATTCTCCAAAATTTCCGGATCACAATTTTTGGTATTACCATTTTTATGATCTATCTCCATTCCTGGCTTTGCAGTACAGTGGGAGTGACAAGTAACCGTGGTCTTACCAGGGAAGTTTAGTACTGCCTCTGACTTTTGATTAGTCAAGGTAAGTTCCTCAGTATAACTGAACACTGCAGAAGCATTCCACTCCGTCATATGCTCTGTCTGAGTCTCGTCAATAGCCTCTGTTCCGATTTTGAATTCGGTACCAGCTGTAGTGTACACATCAAACTTCACGACATAAGGCTTGCCCTTCACTAGATTCTTAAGGTTGATATAACACTGGCTGTCCCAAGGATTAGCCTTGTCAGCGGTGCTAGTAATCTTCAGCACCTTGTTAGCTGCACTCACGTTAACTGCCATCAAGGCAGCAGCAATCAAAGTAAAAATCTTTTTCATACGCTTTTAATTTTAAGTTTATTGATAATAATTGTTCATTCGTGGAACGAGAAATGTTTCTCATTTCCACTTGCAAAAGTAACAGAAAAGGCTGAAAAAGACTTTGCGGGGTGTAACAAATACTTTGTGAGAAGTACCAAATAGGTTTGATAGCCAACATTATAACGAAAATGATACACCATCAAACCTATTTGAAGAGGAAATCAGGAAAAGTCAAATAAACAAATATTCCAGATTCCCCAAATGTTTTTGCCCAAAATATTCCAGATTCCCCAAATGTTTGGTCAAAACAGAGGAAAAATATACAGATGAGCTAATACATCACGTCCTTCTCTGGGAATTTGTTATATGTTAAATATCAATTACTGAATTATCTTTTTCTGATAACATTGCCTTTATAGTTATGTTTATCGCTGCCCAGAAAGGTTGAATGTCTCGCCATCCTAAAGGATGAAACTCTCGATGTTAGAGATGCTTTTGGATTTAAAAAGCATCCCATAGCACCGAATGGGAAAGGTCCATCTGTATAGGTTTCCTCATTAACTAGTTATTCTACCTCGACAGCTGCGGCTGCAGAAGCCACCTTGATGGGACAGCCAGGGGTGAATGGTGATTCGCATCATCCTCATAGGCTTCATTTTGCAGCGTATCGACAATACTGGGATTCCTTCCATTATAAAAGTCATCCACCAATCTAAAATTATCAATATTAGAGGACAATCTTTCACAATGTAAGGATCCTAATATCCGTTCTTGTTCTTCTGTTATTCTCATGCTCTTGACATTTGAAAATCCTTGTATTTGGCTAATAAGAATCTACGGATATTGATTCTTTCTGCATCCTTGCGAATATCCGACAAATCTATATCAACATCACATGTATCGTAGGGTGAATAGCCCTCACGCGCCTTCTTCCAAGAATATTCGCCATGACTCAAAGTACTGAGACTCCATGACTGCTTGGGAGCATACTGCTCAAAGACCTTATCAAAGACACCTTGATATTTTTGGAGACTTTCTCGGGATAGAGAAAAACTTAATGAGTTATCTTTATAGTGCTGACGAATTTCAAGTATAACAGGACCATATTTCCATGCCTTGAATTTTGCTCCAAACATGGGTTCTCCTAACTGAACCAAGCATTCACGCTGAGTGAAATAAAGCAACTTGTGCAGCTTCATCTCATCAATGCGAGTACCATATTGATGCTCGTAGCGCTGGCTGATATAGGATGCTATTTTCACGACATCTTCCATAATTGTGTTCCTTTCTTTATTGTTTACATGGTGCAAATATAAGGGAAATATCTGAAATAGCCAAGGTATTTCCGGTTTTTAACACATCAGGAGGAGTTTCTTGTCCCACAGATTTCTTGAGACCTGTCATCGTTTTGGGCGGATGATGACCCTTGTCATCAGTAAGGTATCATTTGAACTTCCATTCGTCGAATGTGATATTGTTTCCTTTCAGGACAAAACAGAGGTCCATTGTGCCTGTCATATTCTTTTGAAGTTGGGATTCTATGAGTTTCATTTGCGGGGTACCGACTTTGATTGAAGCAATGACTTCTCCGTCCGGCCTATCCCGGCGAACTTCTATGATTCCGTTTCCGGATGCCTTAATTTCCAGACTAGAAGGTACTTTGTTGAATTCCACACCTCTGACAGCAATGATGCCAGTCTTGTTGGGAACGGTAACGGCATACATGTCCCCGATGCTTTTTCCATTTGTGAACTTGACACCTTGTGTGGCTGCTGTGGTTTCGGCCTGCTGGATGATGAACGGATTCATAGGCTGTATCTGTTTTACGCCTTTCAGAGTCTGATTACCCATGTGGATATTCACAGTATTCTCGTCAACTCGTATTTCATCGACACAAACATTACGAAAACCAGCTGTTGTATTGAAACTATGTTGCAAACTCATTGTGTGATAGAATACATACCATTTCCCGCGGAATTTGTGTAGATGTGTATGATTGTTGCTGTAGTCAAATCCATAATCTCCAGGGTTTTTCATATAGTTGTGCTGGTATTTCCAACTTTTGGTTACCAGCGGAGTTTTGCTAGTCATGTAACTCATGCAACAGGTGGTTGGTTTCTCTGTCTGGAGAGGCCAGTCGCTAAAATCTTGCCAATCTATGTTATAAGTATAAACGTATGTGCCGTTGATGTAGTTTAATTCGTTAGCTTCGAAATGATGGGGAGCCCTGATGGGCTTTATCGGGCCATCCACACTAATCATGTCTTTTCCCAAACGCATAATGCGAGCACATCCTCCGCCTACTGTCAGCCAACCTTTTCCTTTGTCATCGATGACTACACCCGGATCGAAAGCAGCTTTGCATTCTCCTGCTATGCCGGGAGTGTTTGTGTCTACCAAACTATGATTCAGCGGGCTTGACCACGGTCCTATGGGGGATGTGGATGTCAGCACTGCGGTTCCACCCCCGCTATTGGAGAAATAGAGGTAGAAGTGAGTCTTGCCGTCCGCTTCCTCACGTTTTGCGATCGACGGTGCCCATGATGTTTGTATCCATGGGGCGATGCTGTCTGTTTTAATAATTCCGTGATAGGTCCAGTTTGTCATGTCATCGGAAGACATCATCACCAGAGATTTGATGTATTCGTAGGAGTTTTTTCCGTAACCGCCTATTGAATCATATTGTTGCTGATCGTTTGTTGCGTACACATAAATTCTGCCATTATATTCTACTGCAGTTGGATCCGCTGTAAACATAAAATCCAGCAGGGGATTTCCATCTCCTGTGGTGAGTTTAGGGGAAACGTCCGGCATGGTTACATAAGGCACGGAATCATTTTGCAGGGACGGATTTTCTCCGGCCCGCGCATTTTGCTGGTGAGATATCATACATGCAGCAATGGCCATTGATAAAACGGGGGTCTGGATATTTTTCTTTTTCATTCGTATATGATTAAATTGTTTATTCGTTGCAAAATTACAAGAATAATCCGACATAGGCTTTGCGCCATATATCAAATACTTTATCAAACGTATCAAAATGCACTGGGAGGGCAGGTTTGTTACCTGCCCTCCCAGTACTGAATGATTACAAGCGTAGGGCTTGATGCCTACAAGTGACGTAAGTAATAGTGAGAAGAATGCCTTCCGTAGTTCTTTTGGCGGTCGCCAAAAGATATGCGATTCTAGGACTTGCAATCATTAGGAACAGGAGTTAAAGGCATTAGCTTCTGGAACAACAATCATCAACTCCTAGGGCTACAAGCAACAGATACTAGATTAAGAATCTTCACAACCCATAACATTGGGTATAAACTAAAGTTACATGGCACCCTATTAACAAGGCAAAAATAGCTCAAAAATGTCCCTAATCCAAAAAATCAGTACGAATTTTCGGATTATAATCCAAAAAAACAGTGTTATTTTTTGGATTAGCGAATATTTTCATTACCTTTGCAGAAGATTTAAACATAAGAATAAAATGATAAGAAGGAAACTACAAGAAACGATAGAGGCCAGAATGTTTGGTGGTAAAGCTATTATTATAATAGGTGCCAGACAAGTAGGAAAAAGTACGCTTTTCAAAATGATACTTGAAAAACGTACGGAACCTATATTGCAATTAAACTGTGATGAGCCAGAAGTAAAAGAAATGCTATCCCAGGTGAATAGCCAAGAACTAAAATTGCTCATTGGCAAACACAAGATTGTCATGATAGACGAGGCACAAAGAGTAGAAAACATAGGGCTAACCCTAAAATTGATTACCGACAACTTCCCTGAAGTACAATTACTGGTAACAGGCTCTTCCTCATTTGAATTACAAAACAAGCTCAATGAGCCACTGACCGGCAGAAAGTTTGAGTATCATCTCTTTCCATTGTCCACTGGTGAATTACTCGAATCTCAAGGCTTACTTACAGTAAAGCAAACACTAGAGAATCGCCTCATCTATGGCTCATACCCAGATGTCATCAATCATACAAAAGATGCAAAAGACATCTTGTACAATCTGTCCAATAGTTATCTCTATAAGGACTTGCTCACCTTAGAGAGTATACGCCGACCTGCATTGCTTAGCAAGCTACTCACTGCTTTAGCACTGCAAGTTACTAGCGAAGTTTCATACAATGAGCTGGCACAGACAGTAGGTACGGACAGCAAAACCGTGGAAAAATATGTAGACTTGCTAGAAAAATGCTATATCATCTTCAAGCTAAATGGTTTTAGCAGAAACCTGCGCACAGAACTGAAACGAGCCAAGAAGTTTTACTTTTACGACAATGGTATCCGAAATGCCATATTGCAAAACTTTGCGCCTTTGGCCCTTCGACAAGATGTTGGTGCCTTGTGGGAGAACTTCGTTATCAGCGAAAGAATAAAAGCTAACCAGTATGAAGGAAGATATGTAAACAGCTATTTCTGGCGAACCAACCAACAGCAAGAGATAGACTACATCGAGGAAAGCGACGGACAGTTTACTCTCTTCGAAATGAAATGGAATCCAAAGAGAGCAAATACTCAGTTTCCTGCTTCCTTCCTAAACACATACGATGTGAAGGATAAAACGATCATCACTCCCGAGAATTGGCTAGAGCACCTATAAGAAACAAAAAAGTCCTTTCACCTTTCATCTATCTGAAATGCAAGAAGATAGATGAAAGGTGAAAGGACATCTAAACAACAAAACTATTTTTATTTTATCACAAAACCTAACTACTTCATCACAATTTTTCTACCCTTGTGAATAAGGTTGACCGTGTCATCACAACACAGCCAACCTATCACGACTAACATCTTTTTTCGGTTAATCTTTGTATGATAAACCTAAAACTAATGTCTTTTATTTGCCTGCAAGACCATCAGCAAAACCACCGTAAGCAGGCTTGCGCTGATAGTTGAGGTCCCAGAGACCAGTAGGATAACCTTTGTAGTTCCCTATATTTTAGGTTGTGGTAACAGTGATAACAAAATCGAGAAAAAATTATTTTTTCTCTATGTCTTTCAACTCCACTTTATCCTTCACGAACTCGGGAATATTGAATGATTTCAAGCACTTGTCGTAGAAATCAGGAGATTTCTGTGGCAGAAGGAATGGCTTGGAAGCCTTGCCGTTCTTGTCGATATGACAAATATAAGGCATCGTATAAAGCCCATTTACTCGGCGCGAGCCAAAGACGAGCCATCTACCATTGCTGCTCCATGAGTGATAACTCTCGGTATCTCGGCTATTGGCAGCCGACAAAGGTTGACATTCCTTGGTTTGGAGATTGATGATACAAAGATCTGCCTCATGATGCCAAATAGGGAAACAACCATAATCGGCTACCGTAACCACCAACCATTTGCCATCTGGCGAAATGCGAGGCATTACGGCACTTTTACCTGTCGTATGAGCTGAAAAAAGCGTATCAACCTCGGTGCCAAAAGCATGATGAGCAGCATCAAAGGCTATGGAACAAACGCTATATTTCACGTCCTTATAACGACGAGGCATCTCCACACTATCTGCGGTACAGAAATAGAGACGCTTGCCATCTGGTGAGAAACAAGGATAAGTTTCAAAACTTCGTTGCGAGCTCAATAAAGGAGAAGTAAAGATATGGTTGGATGCCAAGTCATAAACCACGACATCCGACTTCTGGTCATAGACCTCAATGCGATTTCTGTCTGATGAGTGAAAACCCTGATGGGTATCATTGGTTGAGAAAGCGATCAACTTGCCTGAAGGATGCCAAGCTGGATAAACCAACGACTTGATACTATCCACATCGAGGCTCAACTTCTTAGCCAAACCATCTCCTTGCATCACGTATGTGCCTCCCAACTTTCCCGCACGCAGATGCAGCATCATCTGTTTGGCATTCCGATTGCAGAAGTTGTGACAGTTCATGCAATTATTCCCCGTCACCGTATTCTCCAAAATAGGCGACTGCGAATAATCGGAAAGACAACGTTGATAGATACCCATCTTGTACCATTGCTCATAGCCTGGTTCGATTAGGCGATAAGCAATATAGGGGTCAATGCTATCAGGCGAGACGTGAATCGAGAAAGGCTTGAGACCACAATTATTCTCACCTCTTCTCACAACTACCTGTACTTCGATGCGAGAAGCGGAAGTTATGAGATTTTTCCAATCACCCTCGCCGATACAGACTTCTGCATCATCCGCCTGAACCGTTACGCTCTTTCCATCGTCTGTGGAAAAAATGGCAGCGACAACCTCGCCTGGCTCTTTTTCCACTCGGAAATGGAGCGGAGCCATCTGACAAGGAATCGTTACATTCTGATAATCCGGAAATATCTTAGGCGACTCGGAGAGTTGCTTATCAACAACCACTCGTGAAGAACAACTTGCCAACAAACATAATCCGAGGCAAGCCATCACTACCCTACCGATTCTGCATTTCACATTATTATATATATAGCACATCATTTTGCAAACACTTATTATTGGATTAACATAATCTAATCACTCTTTCATTCTGGATTTTTACGAAACACTTCCATTGCCTTGGCAAAGGAGGCAGGAATGTGCGGCATAGCCTTCGTTCCCATGTATTGCTTCATCAGAGCCAAGAACTCGGAACGTTGGTTCGCCACGATATACATCGCTCCCAAATACTCCAAAGTGGCACGATGCTCAGGACAAGCCTTGACGATGGAAGCCAAGTCGTTATCGAAGCCACCGTTGCCAATCAACTTATCATCGGAGAAGATACACTTGCGTTTCATTCCCAACACCTTGTCCGCCCTCACAGCCTTGTCGTTATAGAGAAATCTGCGTCGTTCTTTAGCCCAATCACGGTAAGCCAAGGTTCGCTCCAAAAGCTTGATATATTTCTCTGCCACCGCATAGGCACCATTCTCGATGTTCGTATCCACCAATCGTTGCCAAAGATATGGGCTTTTATTATCCATATACTCCTGAGACTCAAAGGCACAAAGCTGCGACATGTTCACATAGCCCATCGCATAATAGACATCCATCATAAGCATGCTCACCTGCAAGGTCTTAAAATCGGAAGCCATGATACTGTTCATGCCTTGCTGGTCAAACATCAGCAGTTTTTCTCCCAGTTCTCCCTTCTCGGCGAGTGCCATATTGCGGCAGAGTTGGAAGGTGACATTGCCCTTGGCACCACGGCTATTGCTACGGTTGATAATCTCATCCCATTGCTGGTGACGAACATAATAATAGATTTTCTTCATATATTCGTCCTGAGCTTGATAGCTAGAAACAAACAGGACAGCAACCGCCCCTAGCACAACCACACACTGAGCCATCAAGCCATACTTGCCGAGTTGCTTTTGCAGATAAACATAACAAAGTTGCAACACCCCCACGACCACAGCCATAAGCCAAGGCAGATAAACCATGAAGTTTAGCGCAGAACCTTCTCGAACCAAGCAATTTCTTCTTACCACCAAAGCTATCATAGCGACTGCGACAACCTTCAACCAAAGTCTGCAACGAAGTACAACCGCCACCAAGAACATAATTATCACCAAACACACACTGCCCGCAAGCAAACAGCTCATATTGGAAACAAGTGTCATCAGCATCGCAACCGCCGTGATGCAACCTAGGTATCTGGCTCCCTCTTTCACCCATAAGCTTTGGGCATAAGCTACCAAAGTCATCAAGATACCATACACAACGGGGCCAGCCCCATAACAGAAGAACTGCATAAGGAAGTCAGCCAATACAATAGCCACCCCACCCGGCTTAGCCAAGGTTTGGCAGACGGCATCGGCATCCCAATAAAACGTATTGCACTGTTCCAAGTAATAAAAATGGTAAGTGGCGGCAGAATGGCAAATGCATACAAAGACGATGCAGATGCCAAGCCATATCATCAGTTTAGAGTTTATCGTTAATCGTTTCTTCATATATGTTATTTTTTTCGAAACATTCCCGCTATTAGGAGAAGGTCGGTTGAGCCGTAAGGCTCAACCGACCTTCTATTTTAGTTTTTTATTGCTTAACAAAAGAATAAGTTTTCTCCGTTCCATCCTCATAACGCGTCTTCACAATGTTCAAGCCATGCTGAGATCGCGGTAACTTTACACCTGACACATTATAAAACTGGCGAGAAACAATACGTTTAGTCTTCGACTCTACTAGCTCAATGGCAGTCAAATCGTTGAATTTATTTTCATCAACAGTCTCTTCTGTCGAGAACCAATCCACATCCACATAGCCTCCATTCTGCTGGGTTGCATAATTAAAGATGGCAAAGCGATTGCCTGTGAATATCTTGAGGGTATAGCGCATCTCGGTTTCGGTGCCCTTGCCCAAATCAAACCACTTCTGATTGTCCCAACTGATATAGAACTTCAATTTATTGGTTTTGAAATTGGCCACTGCCCGAAGATAGATCTTATCGTTGTGCGAAGCAGTAGATGTGCCAAACTTCCTATAATGTTCCGTATCATCTACTACACCCTGCCAAGCAGCCTTTGGTTCCCACCAAGGAGCACGATAGTAAACCACCCTTTTCTTGCCGTCAATCATCTTTACTGCAACATAAGCATGGGGGTCTTGGAATACACAAAGCCCAGCTACATCACCTTCCTTCATATGGGATACATCTAAGCAAATCGTGCCATACGTATCGGTAGAAGTAGAGCCCCCCTCCTTATCGTATCCAAACATGCGTTGGGTCAAGGTATTGCGAGCCTGTAAGAATTCGTTGAGCTTGGTGTCGGTGCCTTCCTTCACAATGCCCGACGTGTATAAGCGCAAGAATCCAGGTCGTTCGGTCAAAGACCATGCCGAATTGTCAGGATTGTGGTTCCATTCCCACTGCATCCCAAGCTTGTCGGTGTTGAAACCATCATTGGTTGGCAAGTATGTTTTTGGATATTCCTTACCTACATTAGGCTTCTTGTACGACTTGCCACCCTTGCTCACATCAATGCCATTGTTACCGAGAATAGGCCATCCATCTTTCCATACCACAGGTTCGAGATACGGAATACGCCCGATAGTACCTGCATCCTTGAAGAGAATCGTCCACCATTCGCCTGTCTGCGTCTGTACCAATCCCCCTTGATGGATGTCCTGCTTTTCGAAAAGCAATCCATCGTGCTCCTCGTATGGTCCGAACGGATTCTTGGAACGGAAGATGGTTTGGCTATGGTCATAACCTCCACCGTATGTGGCATAGATATAATAGTAATCACCGATATGATACATGTGACTGCCCTCCAATCCAGAGTTTGGCTTATTGATAATCCGCTTAGAGGAACCGATGGCATTGAAGTTTTCATCCAACTCGGTCACACTGATTTCATTGATACCTGCCACCACAAAACGGCGTCCCGTTGCCTCATCTAAGAGAAGACCAGAATCATAATAGAAGCCATTCAGTTTTTGCACCTTCCACTCACCCTCAGGGTCTGTAGCCGTTAAGAGGAAGTCACCACCATCGGCAAACTTTTCATGGTTGAAGGCGATGAAGTGAAGGTAAAACTTACCTTTGTAGTATTTCAGACTAGGAGCCCATTGCCCTTTGGAATACTGATTATATCCATTCTGGAGATTAAAAGGCTCCGACTCCGCTATTTTTTGGAGAGGATTGGCACAATATTCCCAGTTCACCAAGTCGTGCGACTTCAAGATTGTCGCACCAGGGAAATAGAACATTGTGGTAGATACATAATAATAGGTATCCCCCACGCGGATAATGTCAGGGTCAGGAAAGTCTGAGTTGATGATTGGATTGGTATAAGTACCATCACCATTGTCAGCACACCACTGCTTGGCATAATTTTGCGCATTCACCTGCAAAGACACCAATAAACCTGCTAAAATTATCAGTTTCTTCATCATTCAATTTATTGAGTTAAGTTTTTAAAAGATATGCCTTTTACACTCAACGCCTTTGCGTGGTGTAAAAAAGAGAATTCAAAAAGGTTGACCGTGTCATCACAACACAGCCAACCTTAACGACTAACATCTTTTTTCGGTTAATCTTTGTATGATAAACCTAAAACTAATGTCTTTTAGAGTAATTACTTGGCTTCCTTCCAATATTCTGGAGCACCAAGACCAACAGCGAAACCTGCATAGGTATGCTTGCGAAGATAGTTGAGATCCCAAAGACCTGTAGGGCAACCAGGACGCCAACCTGAATCCTTAGGAGCATCTGTAGCACACCACTGAGTGATACCATACTGCTGAGCAGCAGGAATAATCTCGAAGTACTTCTGGAGAACGAAGGTGTAGAGGTCACGCATTTCCTTGTGTTGTTCCTCTGTTATATCGGCTGTCTTCACTTCTTTGCCAGCGGCATCAACATAACCCATATCAAGTTCAGAAATCTTGCAAAGCTTGCCACTTTTCTTCATCAACTCCAACATCTTGACGATATGATCTTTCTTAGATTTCTGAGTGTTAGGATCAGCATAGCAAGAGATATGCATCTGAGATGCGATACCATCAATCTTGGTAACACCATCAGCCTCCCAATCCTTGATCCACTGAATCAAACTCCTCAACTTGCCATTGTCGTCCCAATCGCTCTCCAAGTTATAATCATTGATGAAGAGTTTCAATTTCTCAGGGTCACCATTATGGGCGGCAAAACTCTTGCGAGCATCAGCCACGGCTGTGCGAACATAGTCGAGGTCGCCGAGATAATCCTGCCAGTAGAAATTGTTCTTTGCATCGTCAGCTGAAACGTTGCCTCGTTTAGCAGACTGCAAGTCGTACTTGCCATCACCATCTTTATCGGCACCAGAAAGGGCCTCGTTCACAACTTCCCAAGATGTAACATAACCATCAGTAGCCTCCATCATACCATCAATCCAATTCTGCAAAACAGGAGTAAGAATGTTCTTCTTTTCCTCATCTGTAAGAGGAATGGAGTTGAGATTCTTGACCTGACAAACCTTAACAGAATGTACATCCAAAGTAGCATCTGCTGTCTGTGGTTTCAAGATAATATCATAATTACCTCCAGCAATATTAGGCATCTGAAGTTTTACGTTATGACGACCAGCAGAAACAGGTACTTTTACAGTAATAGCCTGATCACTGGCACCCCAACCATTCTGCATAGTCAATTCTACTCCACTAGCATCCTTTGAAGCAGACAAGTCAAGATAAACCACATAATTACCCTCAGAAAGCGTATTGTTGCTACCTGGCATAACAAAGAACTGAGACCAATCTCCTGTTGGAACAAAATGGATAGCACCATTCGCAACAGGTGGTTCGCATCCCATAGCAAAGAATGGGAAAGGTCCATCTTTATAGGTTTGCTCATGAACTAGTTGTTCTACCTCTTTAGATGCGGCTGCAGAAGCCACCTTGATGGTACAGCCAGTCGGTGTCCAACCATGAGCCGGCTCTTTTGCAAAGTCTCCATTTACAATAAGATTCTCATCAGAACCAGCTTTCGTCAACTTAAAGTCATCGCAAGAAATGGTTCCTCCTACGTTACCGAACACAAACTGGAGCTTATCAATAGGGAAATTGGCTGTAAACTCCCACTTCAAAGTAGAATAATCGTTAGTGATGTCATAATCTTCCATATACTGAACATCATTACTACCACCCCATTGGTTTTTATTATCACTTGCTTCCCAAATAGGCCAAGCAGCAAAAGTTCCACCTTCCGAAGCCTTTACCTTAACGGTCATCACGTAACTTTGTCCCTTAACCAATGCCTTAGGCAACACATAACTAATCTGTTTATCCCATTTATTGGCACCAGCTTCGCCACAAGCAATCTCCAAGTACTTGTTTCCACCATTTGGATCAGGTGGCAACTCCTTATCCTTGATAAGATTTTTGAGGTACTTGTTAGGCTGCTGAGAATGCCAAGCCAGCGTATGGCCATAAATCGTCAAACCTGCATCTTTCGCATTCTTGACGAACTCCTTGACTAACGAAAAATCCATGCTGCCATCATCTTTCACACAAGAAGCCATTTTCATGGCATTACCAGCAGTCATTTCATTGAAATTGCTACCAGCAAGGCAATATACAAGTGCCTGCTTGTTGAATTCGGCTGCTTCAAGCGCAATGCCCAACTTAAAGTCGGGATTGCACTTGCCGGCAGCTTTCATATCTTCCACGTATTTCTTCAAAGGCTCGTAGTTGTTCAGATACTGATATTCCTTCAAATTCTTGGTCATATCAGTTCTGTACTCCGAGAACTTGTCATCAGCACAAGAAGACAAAGCCAAGAGAGCCATCAAGCCTAAACCTAAATTAATATTTTTCAATTTCATAATAATCAAATTATTAGAATGACACTTATCTATCAAGAATATTACTTCTTGATATACTGAGGACTGAATTGAACAACACCATTGGTGTTACCACGAGTCTCGGCAACGAACTGATCGGATGTTTCCAAAGCAATACCAGAACCGAAATCAACCTTGTATTTGAGAGTCAGGATGTCACGATCCTTGTTACCCCAAGCCAACTTAGCTCCCTTTTCTACAAACTTTCCTGAACCAGAAGCAGTCATGCCCTCTGTATCAGTAGTAACGGTACAATTACCATTATCATCGAACTTAAGTATCAAGTTGCAAGTGACCTTAGAGCCGTCAGCTTTATTTACAGAGACTTCGAAATTACATTCCTTCAAACTCTTGGTTGTAATTCGACTCACTTCATCCTTTTCAAGAGTTGCACCTTCACGCTTTACCTCATGAGTTTGTCCATTCTCTGTAATCTTGTCAGTTCCTCTACGGAAATAATAGCCATCCCATGGATTCATAAACTTAACGCAATAAAGGATATAATCCTTAGGAACAACAGACCAAGCTGAAGCATCTGTACGAACAGGAGTTGTACCTGCAACGACAGGAGAACCCGAAAGAATATGATCGGCTCCCACCATATCATTGATGCGAACTGGGATTACATAGGTATTCTTTGCACAATCTGGGTCAGCAAAAAAAGCATCCTCCAACTTAACCTGAAGACGTCCCTGCAATTTTCCATTATACGCAACCGTCTTGGTAGGAATTGTATAATAATTGTCAGGCATTGGCTTTACAGGAGTGACTCCATCCTCAAAATACAGATTGTCACACAATGAATTATCAACATCTACATTCAATGTGATGTTTTTTCCATTATATGCTCCACCCATTGTAGATACGATATACAATACATGATTGTTATCATCCGTATTATCGCGATTCTCATCATTGCCTAAAACTACAGAACGTTCGATATACTGATAAGGATAATATACAGTAGTACCGCCCTCATAATCAGGAAATTCTTGGTCGCCATTCTCACAAGAGTTAAAGCCTAAAGCCAAGATTCCCAATGCAGCCATGGACAAATATTTGCTTATCTTCATTGTTTTCATCATTTTAAATATTAGTCGTTATTTTTTACTTCCCAGCCCTTATTCTGCTGCAAGTTGCTCCACTTCAATATTTCGCTCTGTGGTATAGGACCGTAATACATGTAATCTTTATAGCTGCGATCCTCAACCTTCATTTCTTTGTATGATGGAACACCAGCCTCTGAAGTGATTTCTACACCACGAGCAGCCTCATTTAGAGGAGCTTTCCAACGGCGAAGGTCACTAAAGCGCTTATTTTCAAAACAAAGTTCCAAACGACGCTCGTTGCGAATCAACTCACGCATTTTCTCTTTGCTACCAGCGCACTCATCCAAGTATGGATCCTCGCCAAACTCGCCAATTCCGGCACGCTCACGGATTGCCTTGATTACATCGTAAGCTGAGTAGTTGTGAGTTCCCTTACCCGTTGGTCCCCAAGCCTCGTTGGCAGCCTCAGCGTAATCGAGGAATATCTCAGTATAGCGAATATACGCAGGATAATGATACTGAGCATTCTTTGAATTAGGATCAGGATTACAATCCTCACGCAACAGCTTTTTCATGTAATAGCCTGTACGAGTAGAATTGGAAATCTTATTCAAACCATCATTGTTATTAGCCGTCGTAATGTCTGTATGAATGGTCTTTCCCTTATATTGACTACCATCATGAATGATATAAAGGTCAAGACGAGGATCTCGATTGCTGTAAGGATTCGACTTATCATACTCAGAACGATCATCGGTGATAGGATAACCATTTACAGCAGGGAATGCATCGACCAGATTCTGAGTTGGGTTGATTCTACCCTTACCATAAAGAGACGGAGGGAAATTATCAGACTCTTGGTTCAGACCAAGATCCCAGTCATCAGCACCATTGGTACGACTGCCACGCCAAAGAATTTCAGCAGGACAAGCACCTGAGCCAAGCGCATCGATTTCCCTGGTTTGCATAAACCAATTATTACCTGTAGCAGACAAACCACTCACACCATTGATACGGTCAAGAACGGTAGCTGCATCGTCAGCAGCCTTAGCATAATTCACGTTTGTACCTTCAGTGAAAGCAGGACTAGCTGCAAGCAAAGATACCTGTGAGCGAATAGCCTCAGCGATACGACCGCTGATACGACCACGCATAATGGAACCAAACACACGGTTGTAGTCTCCTGCGGTCTTTACTCCGATTTCCTTATACTTGGCAGGAACATCGTTATCATTAGTCAAATCATTGTAATCAAGAGGGAGAAGCTTGGCAGCCTCGTCCAAATCGCTATAGATTTGATCCAAGCACTCTTGGAATGTATTACGTGGCTTGTTGAAATCATCAGTAGAAGTCTCTGGTACTGTCAAATTAGGAACGCCAAGCAGTTTGCCATCGGCTGTCCATCCACCATGATTCATCAAAAGATAATACAAGTTGAGAGCTCTCAAAGCATAAGCTTCACCTTTACGGCTATCACAATACATCTTACGGGCATTCTCGTCCTTTGCCCAGTTTACCTTATCTACCTCCTGAAGGAAGATATTGAGATATTGGATACTAGCACGACCACTTGTCCATTTGTCCATAGGATCGCTATTAGCAGTCCAAGAACCTGTAGCCATCTTGAGATAGCCATTTGTCAAGTCATTGCTTACAGCGTCATCTGTAGCAATATCAGTAACACTCTTGGTATTGTAAGGAAGCATCGAATAACCATATCCCAATAGTCCCTGAGCGTATGTTGGCTCATTGTAAATCTCATTCAAGCCACGGTTGTTTTCCTCTGCAGGCTCGAAAAGATCTGAGCAAGAAGCCAAAGTAAGCGACATTGCTGCTAATATAAATATATTTTTTACTTTCATTTCTTTCTACATTTTAAAATGATTAGAATGTTGCCTTTACACCTATATTATAATAGCGTGTCTGAGGCGCAGACCCAACGTTCATCTCTAAGACTTCGCGCTCTCCTGAAATGGTAAGCAAGTTAGCTCCGCTTACGTATGCCGACAACCCCTTAAGCCATGTCTTTTGGAACAAAGTACTAGGCAAGTCGTAAGTTATCTGGACCTTAGCCAAGCGGAATGCATCTGTCTTGTACATCCAGAAGTCTGATGTCTGGAAGTTGTTGTTACCATCAAGAGATGTCAAACGAGGATAGGTTGCAGTCTCTTTGGTTTCCTCAGTCCATCGGTTACGAACTACAGCAGAATATTTGCCATCGCCCTTTACCCACCAATAAGAATTATTCTTGACACCCCAAGCACCGAAGTTACCGGTACCAAGAGCGAAGAAGGTAAAGTTCTTCCACTTAGCTGTAAGATTGACACCAAGCGTGAATGGTGCTCCGTACCAACCACCCTTACCCAAGAAGACTTGGTCGTATTGGTCAATTTTATTATCACCATTTACATCCACATACTTGATGTCACCAGGTTGAACTGTTCCACCAAAATAGCTTTGGTCTGGAGAATTTTTGATTTCCTCCTTGCTTTGGAAGAGACCTGCGCTCTTGTAGCCCCAAATGCCATCAAGTGCCTTTCCTTCTCTGTTCTGATACTGCTCTACGTTGTTCTCATCTCGTTTGGTAGCCTTGGTTGTATAGTAAGTACCAGTCACACCAAGTGAGAGATCCACATCACCTACCTTCTTATTGAAGTTGGCTGCGAAATCAAATCCAACTCTTCGATTATTGTTGTAATTAAGTACAGGAATAAACGAAGCCTCTGGATAACCAGGTTTCAAATGAGATGGATAGAATGTTGGCGAAGTGATGAGATAACCCTCCATCGAATTGATGAAGAAACTTGCATCCAATGTCACCAATTTCTGCCACAAGGATGTCTTGAAATTCAGAGACAACTCTTTGCGCTTGATAAAATCAAGGTCATTGTTCTCACCTCTTTTTGAATAGGTGTATTTATCGCTAGATCCATCATACCATCCATAGCCGTAATCAGAAGTCCAAATACTCTGATAGAGATAGTAGCGATTGTCACCACTTGCTATATCAATATCCTCATTGATAATACTACCTGATACACTAATCATCATGTCATCTACCACCTTGGAATTCTTCAAGAAAGACTCATTCTTGAGTCTCCAACCCAAAGAAAGTGATGGTGAGAGAGCCTCACGATGACCTGGAGCCAACTGGGCAGAGTGGATAGCAGCTAATCCAAAATCTGCGTAATACTTCTGGGCATAATTGTAAGAAGCATCGAATGCAAGATTGGCACTAGAGTTCTTATGATACTGTCCAGACTTCGACTGCTGGAAGCCAGAAGCTATCAACATTGCCGACAGATTGTGAACCTTGTTGAAAGTATTGTTGTAGTTTAACTGACCAGAGAAAAACATGGTCTGGTTATCTGTACTTCCACTGATGTTCTGGTTGCCAGACTTTTTATCCTCACCTTCCTTCTTCAATGCGACAATCATATCCTTGCCATCGACGTTAGCCCATGTTGGGATATAAACAGCATAGCTATTATCGAAAGAAGTATTATAAGAGGTAGCATAGTCAACTGCAAAATGAGTCTCGAAAGACAAGCCCTTCAACACCTTGTGCAAGTTGATATTGACACCCGTATCAAACTGGAATTGACGACTAGTAAATTTACTACTTCCTGCAGAATAGATATCAGCAAAAACATTAGAGGAGTTTGCCTGAGTACCAGCAAGGAAGTATTTGCCATCAACCAACTTCGCAACGCTCATCAAGTCCCAAGCAGCCTTAGCATTAGGGGCTATCATATCTGTGGAGATAAGAGGAGCTGCATTCTGTGGGAAATTAGGACGCCAAGTAGAAGCAGCTTCCCAGTAATTACCCTTTGCAGAATGAGAATCATAGAAGGTTGCACTGGAGTTGACCCAAGCCTTAATATCATCAGTAATGTCTATATCCACATTACCACGAACGCTGAAGCGCTGGGTATTATTATTCTTAGCCTCACCAAACTTGAAATAATCGCCCTGGCGATAATAGTTGATATTGCTATAGAAGTGAGCTCGCTTACCACCACCGCTGATTTCTGCAGTAGCCTCATAACGGCTGTTCATCTTTCTGAGATAATCAGAAGAATAGAAATCGAGATTAGGATAACGATAAGGGTTCAAACCAGCTCCATGATTATAGATGTCCTCAGCAGAATAAAGCTCAGCCAGACCATCATTACGACGAGCCTCGTTATAGAGAGTCATATACTCTGCACTGCTAAGATACTCAGGATAAGACGTTGCTACATTCAAACCTGCATTAGCCTGCACCTCGACCTTCAAGCCGTCATTATGACCACGCTTGGTGGTTATGACTACAGCACCCTTGGCAGCCTTGCTACCATAGAGCACCACAGCCTGAGCACCCTTGAGGAAAGAAATCTGTGCAATCTCACTTGGTTGAACGTTGTTAGCTTCACGAGGCACACCATCTACCAAGACGAGATAACCAGCGTTGTCGGCATCCATACCCCAGAGAGAATTGCCATTCCAACCACCTACATAACCTTGCATATTATCGAGGCTATAAGTATGGTAGTTCTTCTTCATCAAGTTCTCTACATCGACTACAGACACACCGCCCAAGATGTCATCCTTGGCTACCTTTCGGTAAGCCACCTGAACCATCTCCTTGTCGGCACTGGCTGTGTCGGATTCGCTTGTCTGTGCAGTCTTGGCATTGGCACCAAGAGGAGCCAAAGCCACGAGACTTGCTACAAAAAGCTTATAATTATATGATTTGAATCTTGAATTCATACTATCATTATTCATTTAGTATTACTAATTTATAATTTTAAACCTTACCAGCCAGGATTTTGATTAAACTCTGGATAGAGCTGAGTCTCCTTGATTGGCAATGGGAACCAATAGTGCTTGGCATTGAAATTACGAGTCAATATCAACTCTCTGCGATAATTTTTAACCTCAGCGTCCTTAGGATCATGCTCCTTATAGAAGTCTGCATTTTCCACACGGTCAAACTCCTGTGAGAATTTCTGATTATATGGTGCCTCTGTCAGAAGCAACCAACGCTGCAAGTCACAAAAACGGAATCCTTCGAAAGAAAGTTCTACCTCACGCTCACGACGGACCTCGTCCATGAACTTATGGCTGTCTGCAACAAATTCTGGAGCGACATGACCAGCACCACAACGGTCGCGAAGTGTATTAATTGCAGCTTCTGCGGTCTTACCAAAGTTTGAAGACTTGCCAGTAGCACCACCGAATGCTGCACAAGCCTCTGCATACATCAAGTATATGTCTGCAAGACGCATATATGGCAAATAGCAGTGGAAAGCTGCACCCCAGTCGTAATCTTTATCCACTTCATTACAAGTATGAGGCACCAACTTCTGAATGAAATAACCCGTACGGCTTGCATTTTCTATAGGGCGCATATTACCACCCGTATATAATTGGCAATACTGTAAATCTGCATACTGACCAGGTGATCCGTTCAAATACTTGAAACCATCGAAGACGATATCGTGGTAGAAACGTGGATCACGATTTTTGAAAGGATGCTCAGGGTCGAAACCAGACTTTGGATTGAGTACATACTGACCATTCTCAACCAAATAGATTGGTTCTCCGTTAGCCATTCCATAAGCCTCTACAAGGTTGGCAGTAGGTTGGTGAATGACATTATCATGAGCAACTACTTTCTGTACCTTAGGGCCAAAGACCTTAGAGGTGTTCCAGTTAGAGCCATTGAAATCAGCAGATGGACCACGGAAGATAGCTTCAACCGTTCCAGGCATTTTCCAGTTCTGCTTCTTGGTATAGAATATATCAGAAAAACAGCTATTGGCATCATCAGATTTCTCATGATTGTAGATGTCTTTGTACTTAAACTCTGCCAATGCATATTGTGTCTGACCAGCTTCCACAAGAGAGAGCAGTTCACCAAAAGCCTCAGCAGCCTTCTTAGCATATTCCTGATCATAATCATAAGTCTTGCCATTCTTGCTGGCACCAGTCTGCGCACCATTCTTCATCAAAGGACTAGCAGCCCAAAGATAGGTTTTACCAAGATAACCAAGAGCCATGATCTTATTGATGCGAAGATCATTCTTACCTTGTGTGGCAGCACCTGCAGAAGTCTTATCCCAATTAATAGGCAACAAATCGGCAGCCTTGCGGAAATCTGCTGCCGCTTTATCAGCGCATTCCTGATAAGAAAGGCGTGGCAAATTCAGCTCGGCATTGGCATCGAGATAAGTATCCACATAAGGCATACCACCAAAATACTCCATCATTTCCTCATGCCACCATGCACGGAAGAAATAGAGCTGACCCTCTATCAGTTTTTTCTCTTCAGCACTTCCAGTCACAAACTTGTCGATATTCTGTAAACCGAGATTACATTTTCTGATGCAATACCACGCATGGTTCCAAATACCGTGGTCGAACTTATTTGTGGAAGTAGAAGCACCATCACGCTTTAGCCAGTTACCAGTAGATTCCCATGCACGGAAGTTACCTAAATCAACCTGATGGGTCATTCTATTATCAGCCTCTGGATTGAAGATTTCATCATCACCCCAGTTCCATGAAGGACAATAGTTACATTTCTCTTTATCAGGGATACAGTTGTATATTTCCTCAACGAAACCTTGGAAATTACGGAAATTGGCAAAGGCATCGTCTGCAGAAACTGTTGAGTCTGGCTCCTTGTCCAAGTAGTCTTGACAAGAACTCAGCGAAGTACCGAGAGCCAGCGAGACGCATCCCGTCAACATTAATGTCTTTATCTTATTTTTCATCTGAATATTTTTTTTATAATTACAATGAGAATTTAACACCTAAGTTGAAGCGGCGAACCGTAGGGTATGCTCCCAACCAGCCACCACCACCGAGGTTTGCCTCACGGTCATCAGGCATACGAGTCCAAAGCCAGAGGTTATTACCATTCAAGTAAATCTTGAGGTAGTTTACGCCTAATGCCTTAATCCAACCCTTGGTCCAGGTATAAGCAATCTCGACATTCTTCAAACGAATGTAAGAGCCATCATACATATACTGTGTACCATCGGTGTAACTTGAAGCAGTAGCACCCCAACGAGGGAGGATACATTCTGCATTGCTTTGATTCTTATTCCACCAAGTACCAATATTATAAACATTATCAAGCTTATTACCAAAGCTTCCCAATCCTACGTCACGGGTCACATTAGTTACTCCATAGAACTGAGCGAAAGCAGAGAACCCTTTCCATTCGAAACCAATAGTAGCATTATAGGTGTTCTGCGGACTACTGCTATAACCTACAGGAGCCTTGTCCTTGCTATCAACAACACCATCACCATTGAAATCGACAATGTAATAGTCACCAACCAAACGGTGATTGTCATTGGAGTCGTGCGCCGGAGACCCAATCAAATCATCAATATTATTGATAAAGCCCCTATCTATATAAGAGCTATACTGATTCATGGCAAATCCTGCCTCCTTTTGATAATTTGGAGTAAGGATGGCATCATCCTTCAAAATTACCTTATTCTTGGCATGGGTCATATTGAAATTACCCCAGAGTCGCAAGCCATTAGCAAACACCTTATTAAGTTTCAATTCCCACTCGTAACCACTGGTACGAACCTTACCTTTATTAATAGTAGGTGCTGTAGTTCCGAAATAAGAAGGAACAGAACGGTTGGAGCCGAAAATCAAGATGTCATTACGACGGTCACAGAAGAAATCCAAAGAACCAGTAATCAAGCCTCCCAAGAAACCATAATCAATACCGAAGTTGGTTTTCTTAACTGTTTCCCATTTCACATTATCATTTCCAAGAGTGTTCTGTCGATACCATGTATAGATACTCTCTGTATGGTCGAGATCCATCGTACTCTTGCCGCCATAAGCCCACTGACTCATATACAACCAGCGACGACTAGAATCAAATGGGTCACCAATGTTGTCATCACCAATCTCACCATAGGAAGCACGGAACTTCAACATATCGACGATGTGCTTGTCACGAAGATACTTCATGAAGTTTTCCTCAGTGATGGTCCATCCGATAGCACCTGAATTGAAGAAGGCAAAACGATTGTCCTTGCTGAACTTTTCTGATCCGTTATAGGCACCATTATACTCAATGTTGTAACGACCAGCATAGCTATAGGTAGCACGGAACGCCCAGTCCTCACGGTAAGTTGGCATCACACTACCACGTGCATTCTCCTGACGTGAGAACAAGCCCATGGCTGATACATCATGCTGTCCAAACTTGCGAGCCCAGTTGAGCTGCAACTGATAGTAGAGGTTGCGAACAGTCTGGTTATTATCTACAGAACCACCTTCCGTTGCCCAGTTCACACCTTGCTGCCAATCAAACTTATTATTTCCTTCAAGTTCTTTACCATAAGTAACCTGACCTGTTTCAGGATCAATATACTTAGTCTGGGCTTCATTATTCAAGTCATTGATACCTCGTCCTGTCTCAACAAAAACATTATCCCAAGAGATAGTACCACGGAAATTCAAGCCTTTGGTTATGAAATCCAATTTCTGCTCAAGGGTAAAGTCTGTATTGATACGAGTGGTTGTAGCCTGTGCTGTACCACCGATAGCAAGATTCATTGCAGAGTTACTTACATTGGAAGCAGCTGGATAGAATCCCCATGTGCCGTCAGAATATTGTGGCAAGAACACATCTGGGGCAATGTTATAAGCACCAGCCCACTGCTGACCAATCTGCCACTCACTATTGCTCATGTTACTCCAAGGAGCTTTTCTTACGCCATTACTACCAGCCACATTTACCTTCAAAGTAGTGCTACTTGTGATGGCAAAGTCCAAGTTACTACGAACATTGATACGATTGTATCCATAGCCAGAGTTGTAGTTACGACCATTGTCATACTCACGGAAGAGGTCACCCTCATGCACGAAATCAGCAGAAGCGAAGTACTTAACGAATTTTGTACCACCACTCACGTTCACGTTGGCATTATAGGACACAGCAGTCTTTTTGAAAAGTGCATCCTGCCAATCCACATTGGCATAACGTTCACGCTGCTCATCCGTAGTCTGGTTACGATAGTTGTCTATAAAAGACTGAGGACGAAGATAAGAAACACCTTCAGGATAAACGCCCAGCTCACGCTCTACCACTTGGTTGCGAAGCATCAACGCATCATAAGAGTCGTACTTGTTAGGCAACTTAGAAGGAGCTTTCAACGTAGCATTGAAACCAACGTCAATCTTAGCCTTGCCTTCCTGACCACGCTTGGTGGTAACCAAGATGACACCATTGGCTCCCTTCACACCATAGACTGCAGTAGCAGAAGCATCCTTCAGTACAGAGATGCTCTCCACAGAAGAGATGTCCACGCTGCTCAGAGGACGTTCAATACCATCAACGAGAACGAGAGGGTCGGAATTGTTCCATGAACTAGAACCACGGATGATAATCTGAGGTTCCTCCTCACCAGGCATACCATTGCCTTGGATTGTAACAACACCTGGGAGGTTACCTGTCAAGGCTGAACCAACGTCGCTGACACCAGCTGCACGCTCCAAAACCTCACCAGTAGTCTGGGTGATGGAACCTACGACAGATGCCTTCTTCTGCTGACCATAACCAACAACTACAACTTCGCCGATGGCGTTGTCGTCTTCAAGAGTAAGTTTCAACTCTCTCTTCGTACCAATCTTTACTTCCTTGGTCTTCATACCTACGTATGTAAATACGAGGACAGAATTCTCTGAAGGAACACTGATACTGAAATTACCATCTAAGTCGGTGACCGCACCGATGCTGGCATTACCTTTCACTTTTACAGTGGCACCTATCAGAGGCTCACCTGTACCGTCAACAAGATTACCCTTGACCTGGATCTTCTGTGCCTGAGCATTCAGGCTGCAGAAAGCTCCCACCAAGCATAAGGCTGCTGTCCGTTTCATTGTTAACACTTGTTCAATCATGTTCTATTCATTTTTGATTTATGCTTTAAAAATTTAGGCGTGCACAAAAACTGTTTATTCACGGCGGCAAAGGTATGGATTTCTTTCGAAACATACTTTGCGTGGTGTAACAGAAAGTTTATCATTTTAGAAAAACCTTGCGAGAACGTATTTTTCCATTACTTAACAGTTGTTTTATTATATAAACACCTGCAGTTGGCTTTTCAACTTCTTTTCCTTCTATATTATAATATAAGGTGGAAACCACGTCTGCCTGGGTTTCTAATTGTTTAATTCCTGTTGTATTTTGTTTCAAATACCATTCTTTATACCAGTTCATACAGGCAAAGCCGCAACATTCTTCGAACAATCCGTGTTTCTTGGCATTCTGGAAACCTGGCTGCACAATTCCGCTCTTCAAGTACTCATCAATATCGTAATATTCCTGCGGATGGGTAAGGGTCATACCGATATTGCCAAAGTGGTCGTGAACTGCCTTCCATGCCAATCCCCATTTCGAGGTAGATGCTGTTGCCCAGCTTCCCAGGTTAGGTTGTGTCCACTGTCCCCACTCATTGTAGTGACCTTCGCTCGCCTTGTCCGGATCTTCCGGACTCCAGTCTATCTCCGTTACCATGATAGGTTTACTGGTAACCATAGGCACCTGACTTTTGAAGTTGCGGATGAAAGTATCGTGATCGTAACTCTTATCGGTCATATTTCCATACCATCCGGAATAAACATGTACAGCATAAGAGAAGTTGTTCTCGCTGTCGGTGATAGGATTCTTGGCGTAATCCTGATACTGGCTCTGATAACCTGCACCCGGAACCCAGATGATTCCCTTGAAGCCCTGCTCGCGAATCACATCCACCACCGGCTGGAAGTAATCATGCAGTGCTTTATCCGAATTAGAACCATCACCCATATGAACCCTCACCGGCTCGTTGGCTAGTTCGATAGAGATAATACCCGAATTCTGCTGGATATATTCATCGGCAGCAAAAGTTTTCCAGATACCCTTCAGATAGCGGTTGTACTTGTCACCAACACTGATATCGCCAGGACAGACACCCGGTGGACGTACGATGACGTAGAGTCCATGTGCTATAGCATCCTTGATGAGAGGAATGTAGAGCTTCTGGAGATAGAGTTTATAGCGCGCCATGTTGAATGCCGAGATATCTGCCTCGTTCTCTGCCTTCTTCGCTGGATCGTTGGTCCAGCAAGGATCCATGTGCAATCGGAACACGGTACAATAAGCGCCCTGCTTCTTGTCGGTGATAGCCGAGAACTGCTTAGAGAAATATTCCAAGCAAGGCTGAATGTCGGCTTCAGAATAGTCAGCCTTCCACTGCTGCCATCTCCAACCGTTGAAGTAGCGGTTCGGCGTATCCATCACACCATGAAGAACCACAGTTTTACCATTGGCATCTACCAGATTCTTACCCTGCACACGAAGTGCCGGCAGATTATCGGCAGCCAGCCCCGCCATTGACAGCATAGCCATAGCGAGTGATATTAACAATTTCTTTCTTTTCATTGTTACAATTATTTTTAGATTTATCATTTATTGTCAGTCACCTTATTATATTATGAAGGATTGTCAGGTTCCAGTTTACAGAAAAGGATGCTGGTCTTTTAAAATAGAATGGCGCGTAATCACTACGCACCATTCCCGAAAACCAATTAATCATGATTCTATATAAAAACCATAATATCAAAATCTTTTAGAAATTCTAAACCTATTCTACAAACTATTATGTATAAACCTAACTAACCTAAATATTCTAAATATATACAACTTAAAAACCGATGCAAAGATACCCCTAATCTGTCATATATACTTTATAATAGGTAACCAATAGTTTTTCTCTCGTACCACATGTAACATTATCTTTACTCCACGTAACATTTTAACATCTTTTTAGCACAAATCTATAAAAAACATACATTTCCGTGCACTATTCTCCCATAAATTTTGTATTTTTGCAAACGAATATAAAAAAGCCAAAAGACAATGAAACCAAGAATCATGATGATTTCCATGAAATCAAACCTCAGAACAATGAGATACATCGGTCTTTTACTGATGTTTATCTTCTGTCTCACTGCGCAGAATATGATGGCGCAGCGAGGAAAACTCTTCAATTCAGACAACCAGCTTTCGAGCAACCTTGCCACTCAGGTGTTCCAAGATTCAAATGGTTTCATTTGGATTGCCACCCGTAACGGCTTGAATATCTATGATGGCTATAACTTTATGGTCATCAGAAAAACCTACGGCAACAGTGACGGGCTCAACAGCAACTATATCAACTGTATAACACAGGATGAAAAGGGGCGTATTGTGCTGGGAACAAACAAGTCGCTACTTATACTTAATGGTAAAAGGTTCTGCAACGTACCTATGCTCGATTCAAGAAATAAGCCTATAAACACTTACGTTAACCAGGTAAGCCGTTTGCACAATGGCGATATTGCTGTCGTTACCTCCGGTTACGGCATCATGACCAAGAAAATAGATGCAAACGCCTGTTACACCATGAAAGGAGAAGTGGAGAACCTGAAATACATACATAAGATTCTGGAAGACAAACAAGAAAGGCTCTGGATTATCCTGGAAAACGGAAAGCTGTTACGGAAAGAAAAGAACGGCAAGCTTGTTTCACGCATCATGGGAACAGAGCAACTTAACACACAAGATATCAGGCAAGACAACAAGGGCAACATTTATCTTGCTACCAAGAATGATGGTGTTTACCTTCTCAAGGCAGGTTCAACCGTCTTCACCAAGATAGCCGGCATAAGCAATCTTCCTATTGACAACATCTATATCAGCCGCGACCAGCGCTTGTTTATCGGTTGCGATGGTATGGGTATCTTCGTGTATAATCCTGTAACAGGATTCTTGCAAAATAATCCTCTGTTCTGCCATGAAGTAAATATTGCCAAGAGCAAGATTACCAGCATTATAGAAGATTTTACGGGAAACATCTGGGTGAGCATGCTCCAGAAGGGCGTATTCATGCAGTCGCAGGCTCAATGCGATTTCTACTATATGGGCTACCGTTTGGGCAACCGCAACGTGATAGGCGAAAACAGCATCACAAGTCTGTGTGCCAACCAGGGCAATCAAGTCTGGGTGGGCACCGACAAGGATGGTCTTTACCTCTTTGACATAAAAACCGGTAGCATCAACAGCCATTTATTAAGCAACACCACGGTACTGGCACTCTACAAAGACAAGAAAGGCAGAACATGGGTAGGAACCTATACTGACGGCATCGGATTGATAGATGCGGGGGGATCTTTCCATCCATTCAGCCTAGGCATTGGCAAACAGGCGGGCATCTTCGATGTCCAGGAAGACCCGCAGGGCAATGTATGGTTTGCGACCATGGGCAAAGGACTTTTCCGCCTTTCTCCTGATGGAAGCATCAAGCAATGGAAAAAACAAGATGGTGCCGACAACAACCTGAAAAAGAACAGTATTCCTAATGATTACCTCATAAAACTTAGCATCTCAAAAGATGGTAAGCGGGTTTTCGTAGCCACTTCTGTGGGTCTGGCTTGCTATGACCAGCAAAAAAATAGCTGGACTTCCACTTTCGGTGGCGTCAACTGTCTGAACAAGGGCAGTTTCTCACATTGCGTTTATTCTGACAGCAAGAACCGCGTATGGTTTGGCACTGAAGACGGCGCAATCTGCTATGATCCAAAGAAGGGATATGCTCATCCGAAGATTTATAACACAGAACTTGGACTTTCTGACAACAGCGTAGCCAGCATCATAGAAGATTACAAGGGTAGAATCTGGATAGGAACTACCTGTGGCTTAAACCAGGTAGATACAGAAAAAGGTACCATCAACAAGTACTTCTCAGACAATGGCTTGCAGAGCAATGAGTTCAGCGATGCAGCAGCCTGCACGCTCTGGGGAGGAAAGATGCTGGTGATGGGCGGAACCGGTGGTATCAACTGGTTTGATACGGACAAGGTGAAACAGCATCCTTGGCAGGCAAAAGTTACCATATCAGGACTTCTTGTGGGCAACAAACCTGTATACCCGGATATGGAATCGGGCATCTATACTATCACCGACAAAGGCGTCTACAACAGCGACAAGTTCTCCTTATCTCATGAAGACAACACCTTCACCATCCACCTGTCTACTCTTACATATAATAATGTAGAGCAGATCAGTTACGCCTACAGCATCAATGGTGAGGATTGGCGAACCATACAGTCTGGCATGAACGAGCTGTCATTCTCACACATGCCAGCAGGTACCTATAAGTTCCGTGTCAAGGCCATCTGCAACGGATACGAAACCCCTGTCAAGGAGTTCTCCATCATCGTTCACCCAGCCTGGTATGCCAGCATCTGGGCAAGGCTCTGCTATCTGCTTGCCTTCCTGGGGCTCTGTCTGCTCTATGTCAAGCACCGCAAACGCAAGATGGAAGACCAGCTCATATTGCAGCAGCATATCCATGCGGAAGAGATGGGCGAAGCAAAACTGAAGTTCTTCATGAACATCAGCCACGAAATCCGTACCCCATTGACCCTTATCCTCACTCCGCTGTTCACGCTGATTAAGGAAGACAAAGACGCTCACCGTCAGGGCATCTATGATATGATGCGCAAGAACTCGGAACGAATCCTGCACCTGATTAACCAGATGATGGACCTGAGAAAGATTGACAAGGGACAGATGGTGATGCACATGAGCGAAACCGATATGGTTGCCTTTATTGGCGATGAATACAAACTCTTCTGCCAGCAGGCGATAGCCAAGAGTATCCACTTCACCTTTGAGCACGAAGATGAAACTCTCCCGGTATGGATAGACCGCGACAACTTTGACAAGGTATTGATGAATGTCCTGTCAAACGCCTTCAAGTTTACTCCTGCAGGCGGCAGAATCCGTATCACCCTCTCCCACTCGCCTCATCATGTCCGCATCGCCATCAAGGACAGCGGCAAGGGCATTCAGGAGGAAAAGCTCGAAACGATTTTCCAGCGCTTCTATCAGAGTACCACCACTTCTAATGACCGGAATGTAGGTACGGGAATCGGTCTCGACTTGACGCGCTCGCTCGTGGAACTGCACTACGGAACCATTACAGCCGCCAACAACAAGACACTTGATGAAGCCGACTGGAAGGAAGGAAGCCAGTTCCTCATCACACTGCCTCTGGGCAACGAGCATCTGAAACCGGAAGAAATGATAGATGCACCGGAGCCACAGACTGCTGAAGACATCAAGGAACTGGAAGAAAACATGGAGGAAGGAAACGAAGAGAATGCTGCCGATACAGCCAATGACGCCGAAGAAGATTTCAAGAGCAAGGCAAAGAGCACCATCGCTGTGGTAGAAGACGATGAGGCAATACGTAATTTCCTGAAGACCCAACTACAGGAAACCTACAATATCCTTACCTTCTGCAACGGAAAGGAGGCGCTGCCGGAGATTATCAAGCAGAAGCCAAGCCTCGTTATCTCAGACATCATGATGCCAGAGATGGACGGCAATACGCTCTGTACCAAGATTAAGAACAATGTGAACACCAACCACATTCCGGTGATTCTGCTTACAGCGATGAGCAGAGAGGAAGACCAGCTGACCGGTTTGCAGTCGGGTGCCGATGCCTATGTGGTGAAGCCGTTCAACATGGACATTCTGCGCCGCACCATCATCAACCTGCTCAACGTGCGCCGTACTTTGAGAAACAAGTTTATGGGCAACGAGAGACAGAGCGACAGGCAGATCGCGATAGAAAAAGTCCTGTCGCCAAAAGACCAGCTGATGGAACAGGTGATGAAGGTAATCAATGATAACATGGATAATGAGGACCTGAGTGTGGATATGATTGCCCGCGAAGTAGGACTGAGCCGTGTGCATCTGCACCGCCGAATGAAGGAACTGACCAACCAGACGCCACATGCCTTCATCCGCAATACCCGTCTGCAATATGCCGAAAAGTTGCTGAGCCACTCTAACAAGACGATAACAGACATCATGTTTAGCTGCGGTTTCTCCAACCCAGCCAGCTTCAGCACCATGTTCAAGAACTTTTATGGCTCTTCGCCTCGCGATTATATGCAGGCACACCGGAAAATCTAGCCTTTTCACTGCAGAAAAGGCCAGATGTTTCCCAAAATAAAGTATTTGTTACATATAGAGATGTTTATGATACTCCTCGCAAAGTGTTGGTAACATTCTGTGGGGGTATATTTAAAAGGAAAGCGGTAACTTTGCAGCAGAATTCTGAATACATGTTTCAGCCATGAGTTCAGATACTCATTCTGTAATTTTAAACCCAATAATAAAATGAAAAAAATTGCAATCTTATCGCTTTCCCTGACGCTTGCAGCCGCTGCACAGGCGCAGACAGCTGAGTTTGACTATTTCAAGTATGCGGGAAATGACGCTCGCTTCAATGTTGAAATCGACAAGACTCACCAGTATTACAACCCGGTACTGGCTGGTTTCTATCCAGACCCATCACTCTGTCGCGTAGGCGACACCTACTATCTGGTAAACTCTTCGTTTACCTTCTTCCCAGGTGTGCCTCTCTCAACCAGTAAAGACCTGGTCAACTGGCAGCCTGCCGGTCATGTTCTCGACCGCACATCACAGGTTCCATTGAAGGGCCAGCAGGTATCAGCCGGTATCTTCGCACCAGCTATCAGCTATAACAAGAAGAACAAGACCTTCTATATGATTACCACCAATGTGGGAGCCGGCAACTTCTTTGTGAAATCAAAAGATCCTTCCAAAGGCTGGAGCGAGCCTATCTATCTGAAGAAGATTGACGGCATCGACCCTAGCTTCTTCTTCGATGACAACGGAAAGGGATATATCGTGCATAACGGTCCGGTAGTTGGTGGTGCCGACTATGAGGGTCAGCGTGCTATCCGCTGCTTCGAATTCGACGTGAAGGGCGACAGCATCAAGGGCGACTTCAAGGAGATTCTGCGTGGTGGAACCCATGTAGAGGCGCGTCCTATCTGGATTGAGGGTCCTCACCTCTTCAAGAAGGGCAAGTTCTATTATCTGATGTGCGCAGAAGGTGGTACAGGCGGATGGCACAGTGAGGTTATCCTGCGTGCCAAGAATCCGATGGGACCATGGGTGGAATGCCCTAACAACCCTATCCTTACCCAGCGTACCGGTCTCGACCCTAACCGCAAGGACCCAGTATCAAGTGCCGGTCATGCCGACATCGTAGAAGATGGCAAGGGTAACTGGTGGGCTGTATTCCTGGCTTGCCGTCCTTATGAAGAGGATATGTACAACACAGGTCGCGATACTTATCTCCTGCCTGTAACCTGGAAGAATGGATGGCCAGAGATTCTTGCCAAGAATACTCCTATCTCTACCGTTGGAGAGAAGGCTGGTTTGAAGCCTGCCGCAAAGAATGAGTTCTCAGGCAATTTCTCTTATGTGGATAACTTCGAAGCAGATAACAATAAGGTGGGTCTGAAAGAGTTGAATCCACGCTGGATGTTCCTCCGTGACTTCGTTGACTGTTACAAGGTAGAAAACGGCAAATTGAAGTTCAATCTCCTGCCAGGCAACATCTACAAGCGTGAACCGATGTCTGCCATCTGGGCACGTCAGCAGCACGGCACCTTCACAGCTGAGACAGAAATCAACTTTACTCCTCGCAACGACAAGGATATCGCAGGTTTGGCACTTCTCCAGAAGGAAGACCACAACTTCGTATTGGGTAAGACCATGAAGAATGGCAAGCTGATGATTACCCTGACCCGTGCCGAGAAGAACAACGTTACTATCGCCTCTGCTCCTATCAAGGGAGGTAAGCTGAAGCTGAAGGTAGAAGGTCATGACAGATATTATGATTTCTATTATGCTGAAGAAGGCGGCAACTGGCAGCTCCTTGCCAAGGGTGTGGATGCCTCTAACCTGAGCACCCAGAAGAGCGGTGGCTTCCTCGGTGCCTGCATCGGTCTCTATGCTTCTTCCAACAAGGAATAAAGGAATAAAAGATATAATTATAAGGTATAAAAAAGACTCCCCGAGCTTTTCGGGGAGTCTTTTTTATGTTTTGCCTTTATATTTATTTACTGAAGTTTCGCAAGTTTTGCCCCATACGCCCTGAAAGGGCAGAAGCTCCTAGCCCAGGGCAGCGCCCTGGGTTATTACGG